>FUIF01018399.1_pt1 | contig 58701 bp, 52 predicted proteins | sample 1003461 | NCBI WGS metagenome assembly FUIF01 (sample SAMEA80401918, study PRJEB19352) | marine metagenome
GCTCCCTTGCGAATCATGTGGTACTGACGCATCAGATCCGCCATCTCGGCGGTGGACGGCTCGAACCACCGAGCCACGCCATTGGCGAGCATAGGGTCCGCACCCTGCATCTCGTAGACGTTAGTCATCACGCAGTTGTAGACCAACGCAGTCTCTTCAGAGACATATTCCGACATCCCGGAATACGGGTTGGAGATCAGCATGTTGCCGTGGGCGAGTGCCTCGAACGCGGGAATGCAGAAGCCCTCCGCCCGCGAGGAGTTGACGTAAACGTGTCCCGCCCGATGCAGGGCCTGGATGTCCTCGTCCGAGGTGACCTCGGTGATGATCCGAACCGGCGGCCACTTGGAGATCGGAAGGTTCATGCCCTTCTTCACTCGGTCGACAAACGACTTGATCGTCTGACGCTCGTTCTGGCGTCCACCCATGTTGATGTAGCACTTCAGGACCAGCAGGGCCTCGTCCGGGCAGTCGGCGAATGCTGCGAAGTACGCTCGTAGCAGGGCGTCGATTCCCTTCTTGGCACTGAGCTGGCAGACGTTGTAGAAGATTGTCCGGCCGTCCAGGCTCGTGCCCGGCGGCGGGGTGATCTTGTAGGCCGGTCCCGGCTGGTACATGTCGTTGTCGATCGCGGTCGGCATGACCATGATCGGCTTCTGGATACCACACCGCTGGAGCACCTGAGCGTTGTACACGCAGGGCACCACGATGAAGTCGAACATGTTGACTCGCTCGGCCCACGGGCGAGGGATGCGATCAAACTCCAGGAACGTGTAGAGCCCGTTGCAGATACCCGGCTTGGGCACCGCCTCGATGTTCGGGGTTGTGCACTGGAGCAGAAGATCGATGTCTTCCAGGGGGGTGTTGAGCGGCCCCTGCATCCAATCTTCGATCTGGTATTCCGAACCAGCGTCGGCCTGATCGTACCGCAGGGGGCGGGCCACCACATCAGCCCCGGCCTCCACGAGGGAGCGGAACATGTAGCGAGACGCGTGTGCGAATCCGGAGAAGTCCAGAAACGGACCCGTGTAGCACATCTTCATTAGACCCACTCCTCTTCGACGGAGGCCTCTTCTTCCGACACGTACTCTTCGCCCTTGCTCTTGGCCACGGCGGCACGGACTCTCTGGCGAGCGTTCTCCGTGTCCTCCTGGTTGCCAGCGACACTCAGAAAGTGTTCGAACAACTGTGGTCGTGTCATGCCCTGCGAAAGGTTGTGCATCCACATTTGCTGACCGCGTTCGTCCACCTTCGGGTACTTCAGAACGTTCAGGTACAACCACTCGACGAATGCGGCGTCATCCAACCCCTCCGGCACGATGTCCAGGGTGGGCCGATCAGACTTCTTGACCACGATCGGGGTTTCCCACGTGCCAGACCGGTCCTTGACCTCAACCAGATCCAGAACCCGCTCCCACCGCTGAGCGATCAGACTCCAGTCGTAGTTCTCCTGGATGCACTCGCGGGCCTCGGCACTCATCTGCCGACGACGCTCATCGTCCGTGATGATGTCACGCATCTTCTGGGCCAAGTCTTCGATGCTAGGCAACGCTCGCTTGCAGGATGTTTCGGGCTCGTAGTAGTACCGATCCACATCGATGACTTCGCCACCCTTGTGACAGGTGTATTCGTCAACGCCAGCGACCTTGAGGGCCTTCTCCAAGTGCTCGTAGTGGGGGTGACGCCCCTTCTCTCGCATGGCGGTGTAGTCCATGACGAGACTGGGCACGCCGCACGCCTTCGACTCCTGGATGGGCATTCCGTCGCCCTCGCAGATCGAACACTGCACGTAGAGATCCATGAGGTTGTAGATCTCAGCCAGTCGCTCGCGAGACAGACCCTTGCCGGTGGTCGGCGGGGTTGCAGAGTTCTCGCCGCAGTATGCACAGGGCATCTTGATGACATTCCCCTCGATGGGGCGGCCATACAGCGAGCCAGCGAACCCAACAAAGACCTCCCCGCACTCGGGGTTCTGGCACATGTAGGTCTGAAGAACGCTGTTCTTGATCCCCTTGTAAGCGTACTCCAACCCGTGCGTCCCCTGATCGAGCCGCATGACGTGCCGCGGATAGTCGTAGGAGTACTGGTTGTCGGGCCACGAAGAGTGGAGGAGGAGAACGGACTTGTCGACAGCAGCCTCACCTTCGAACTTCGACTTCATGAGGGCGAAGGCGTCGAGGAGATCGGGGAAGAGCTTGCGAGACTGGTTCCGCATCACAGTGCCGATGATGGGAATGTCCTTGGCCAGATTGAACCGGTCACGTACAGCGTCGCGATCCATCTGGTGGAAGCATTCCGAATCCACCCCTGGCCGCATGGCGACCGGGAACACTCGGGCCTTCGGGCTCTGCTTCTTGAGAACGTGAATCCCGTAATCAGAGTAGGATAGAACCAGGTCCACCTGCTCGTAGTCGTGAATCCACTCCTCCTGCTGCGGCTCGGCGTCGACCGTGGGCATCCAGAGATACTTGGTCCACGGCCGGAATGGGGACCGCAACTGCCAGGTCATCATCCAGTTGTCGCGAATGTCGACGACGATGTCGGGCTTGAAGTCTGCGACGGCCTGGTCGAACACCCACGCACCGAACTGGTTGATGTTCTGCTGGCGATCGCGGGGGTGAGCTGAGGGCTGATTGAAGATACGAGCCTCGTGCTCGTTGCTCGGCATGGCGTAGTAGAACTTCCAGCGACCGCGAACGAACTCGGGGATCGTTGGGTCATCTGGGCGAGCGTAGCACCCGATCTCGGCAATCTCGTACTTGCCGGTTGCCACCAGTCGCGGCAGCAATTCTCGGTAGTAGGTGCCAAACCCCGTCGCCAGAGCCGATGCCTCTCCGACGAACAGGATACGCTTCTTAGCCATTCAGCACTCCCTCTTCGATCTTGTTTCGCAGCCGCCTCTCAACTCGATAAGCAGTTGCAACGCTGATGTCGTGTTCTGCGGCCACAGTCGCCATGTCCTCGTTCGACAAGAACCGGCGTTCTAGAATGCTCATCTCTAGAGCAGACATGCGGGGCCACTCGATTTCGATGTCCGGCAGGGCGGTCGGATCGGTCCACTGAGACGTGCGGACACCTGACAGTTCAGACCTATCATCCCTTCGGCCGAGAGTGAAGACGCAGTGAAACCGATTTGCTTCTTCGTGAACGGCTCGCCGGATGGCGGTCGTGATATACGACCTGAAAGAGGCTCCGAGCCCCGGGTCGTAACTCCCGGCCGCCCGCCATACTGCGAGGCGAGCGGCCTGGAGGAGATCATCTTCGTCTAAGACGTTCGAAAAGAGGTGTGTGCTGTTGACGATCCTGCGGATGGTGCCCCGGAAGGCATCAGAAAGGCAGGTCGTCGTCGTCACCCTCACCTCCACTGGAATTGCTGCTGGCACCGGCGGTCGCGGGAGCACCCTCTTCCTGGTTGCCGCCGAGGAACTGGACACGATCGGCGACGACGGAGATCTTGCTCCGCTTCTCGCCAGCGTCGTTCTCCCACTGCTCCAGCTTCAGGCGACCCTCGATGCAGACCTCGCGGCCCTTGGAGAGATACTGTCCGACCGAGTTGGCCTGATTCCCGAAGACGGCGATGTCGACGAAGAGCACCTCTTCCTGCTTCTCTCCGTCCTTGCTCTTCCAGGTGCGGTTGACCGCGAGACCGAAGTTCGCGACCGGACCGTTGGACAGCTCCTTGACCTCGGGATCACGCGTCAGCCGCCCGATACCCAACCACTTGTTCAGCTCAGCCATCGCTGGCTCCTTCAGTCTGGGCCCGCTCTTGTGGGCGGGCACGTTCGAGGATGATGTGAGGAGCCGGTTGGAGGGACCACCCCCAGAGTTTCCAGCCTTGCTCACCGTATTGGTTTAGTGTGGACTCTAGGGTCTCCTGGACAGCCACCCAGGTCGCCTGATCGAACTCGTTGAGTCCGTGGACAGCCTGTAGGATAGCATCCTGAATCCCCGCCTGGAACTCTAAGTGAACAGTTTTGTACTCGTACCTCACCTGAGTCTCTCCAGGACAGTGACGTTCACACCACCTCTGTCCGAGATAGTGCCACGAACTCGTAGAATGTTCCCGACTTTCAGGAGATTCTTGTGCTTGGCGAACGGCTGTGGGAAGACCACGAAGTTATCCGCCTGGCCGGTAGCGTCCGACACCGTCACGAAGGCCATCTCCTGGCCCGGGTTCTTGCCTCTCTTGGTTCGAACGACCCGAATAGCGTCCAGCTTGCAGGCGATCTCCACCCGCATGCCCTCGCTCTGGAAGTTAACCACCTCGCTCACAGTGTTGCGAGATCGGTAGATTCCTGTCTCGTCAACTGTGAGCGAGATACCGAGATAATGCTGCTCCCAGCCAGCCTTCTCGGTGTCTCCATCGTAGGGGTCAGAGGACTTAAATGTCCCAAGAAGCTCCCTCAGCGTCTCTCTGCGACGTTTGTTGCTCAGACGCAGGTTGTGCTCCTTCAGGAGGGCCTTGTTGGCGTCCTCCCGGTCTTCGTCGGCGATGTACCCCACGGCTTCGACCCAGTCGTCAGCGACGTGTGGGAGAGCCTCACGCTCCTTGGGGGTGAGCCCCATGTACAGCTCGTAGCGAGCCAACATCTGAGTGCGAGAGGTGCCAAAGTCATCCAGGGCTCCGGCCTGGATCAGTGCCTCCATGACGCGACGATTAACCTTGTTCTCCAGTGCGGAGACCAGGTAGCTGTCGAAGTCGTCGCCGTCCATCTTCTGATGGGCACGGACCACCGGACCAATCGCCTTCTCGCCAACGCCCTTCAAAGAGCCTAGACCGAACGCAATCTCCGTGTCGCTCACAGGGCCGAAGTCCGCATTGCCCACCGACAGCCGCGGTGGAATGATCGCCAGCCCGAACAGGCGGGCGTCATTGACGAACTTGTTGACCTCGTCCGCAGTGTCCTGAGCGAACTGAGCGTTCTTCAGGCATGCCGCGAAGAACTCCACCGGATAGTTCGCCTTGATGTAGGTCGTGTAGTAGGCCAGCAGGGCGTATCCGACGCCGTGGCTCTTATTGAATCCGTAACCGGCGAACTTTTCGATCCAGCCCCAGATTTCGTTTGCAGTATCCTCGCCTGTACCGTGCTCGGCACATCCAGAGACAAAGGCTTCTTTCCACTTTGCCATCTCCTCAGGCTTCTTCTTACCCATGGCCTTCCGCACCATGTCGGCGTCGGCAAGATTCATGCCTGCCACCTGCTGACAGATGTAGATAACCTGCTCCTGGTAGAGCAGGGCACCGTAGGTAGGATCGAGAAGTGGCTTTAGCCTATCGCTGGGATAGGAGGTTCCGTGGTCCCCCGCCTTGACTCCCTTGTAGATGTTGTGCATCCCCGACTCCATCGGTCCGGGACGGATGATGGAAACGAGATCCGAGATCTCCTCCACGGTACGCGGGAAGAGCTGCTTGCTCCAGGTCTTGCCGAGCTGCTTCTCCAACTGGAACACGCCAACGGTCTTGCCGGTGGACAGCAGCTCGAAGGTGGCGTCGTCGTCTAGAGGTATCGTGTCGAAGCTCAGGGGAACGCCATGACGTTCACGAACGAAGTCGAATGCATCCTGAATCACGTCCAGGGTCGACAAGCCCAGGATGTCCAGCTTAAGCAGTCCGAGCCGATCCACGGCGTCCATGTCCCAGGAGAACACCAGAGACTTGTTGTCAGCCGACCGGCAGAGCGGATAGTCACCATCTGCGAAAGGAGTATTAGAGATTACTACCGCCGCGGCATGGGTGCCCAATGACTTGTAGCAGCCCTCTAGGGCTCTGGCAATCGCGAAGTATGCCTTGTACTGCTCTTCGTATTGCTGGAGCTGCGGCGTCACGCGGATCGCCTCGTCCAGGGTGATCTTGCCGTGGTCCGCGTTCTTGAGCGGGACGCAGGCGGTGATCTCGTTCGCTGTGTCGAACGGAACCTCGTAGACCCGGAACACGTCCTTGAGGACTGCCCGTGCTGCGAGCTGGTTGAAGGTGGCTAGCTGGGCCACGTTCTCCTCGCCAAACCGCTCACGGATGTAGGCCAGCACCTCGCCGCGTCGCGAGCGGGGCACGTCGGTGTCAATGTCCGGCAGACTCTTGCGGCCACGGTTCAGGAACCGCTCCCAGATGAGCCCGTACGGCAGAGGGTCGATGTCGGTAATGCCCAGCAGATAGCTGACCAGGCTGCCGCCCGCCGAACCACGTCCGGGGCCGACCAAGATTCCCTGCTCTTTGGTCCAGGCCACCACGTCGTGCACGATCAGGAAGTAGTCCTCGAAGCCCATCGCCTCGATGTCGTCACACTCCAGCTTCACCCGGGCCCGGTACTCGTCCACGTTCGGCATCTTGTCGACGCCACGACGCTTAGCTCCCTCCTTGATGAGCTGACGGAAGTACTGCCGATTGGTCATCTCGTCGGGAACGTGCGGGTAGGACGGCAGGCGGCTCTCGCCGAGCCCCAGGTCCACGTTGCAACGCTCTGCGATCTCGACGGTGAGATCCTTCTCCGCCTCAGTGAAGTCCAGCTCGTCCAGCTCGTCGCGGCCCTTGAGGTAGAACTCGGCCGGATCGAAGTTGCTGGCACTCAGGCCACCATAGGAGTGCTGCATGGACTGAAGGGCGTGATGAGCCTCAGACTCGCCCTGATTGACGTAGTGCACGTTGAGGGCACACACCGTCCGGAGCCCATACTTGCTGGCGATCTTACGGAGGCCCGCATTGATCTCCTTGTACAGAGGTAGACCCGCGTCCTGAACCTCCAGGAACAGGTGGTCCTCGTCGAAGACGGTCAGGAGACGGCGAACGACAGCCTCGGCACGGATCGTAGACTTCCGCTCCATCACCTCGCCAGCCTCGTCGCGGCGATCGTAGAGGTGGGCGGCGACCACGCCGCCGGGACACGCGGTCAGGGCGATGACGCCCTCGCTGTGTCGCTCCAGCATCTTGAAGTCGATGCGGGGCTTGTAGAAGAAGTTCTCTTCCTGGTTGGACTCGGTGGCCAACTGCACGATGTTACGCCATCCAGCCCTGTTCTCTGCCAATAGCACGATATGCTTCACGTGCCGCTGCTTCATGTCGCGGCTTTCCTGGCAGTCATCAACGAAGTTGAACTCGACACCCAGGATGGGCTTCACACCCTCCTTCTCACAGGCGAGGTAGAAGGGGATGGCGTTGTACAGGTTGCCGTGGTCAGTCAGGGCAAGGGCAGGCATGCCCAACTCCTTCGCACGCTTCGCAAGCTCTCCCGGCTTGGCTGAGGCGTCGAGGAAGGACCCGTGGCTGTGGGTGTGAAGGCTGACAAATGTCACGAGGGCTTGCTCCTGCTGTCGCGGCTGTTCTTGTAGCTACGCTTGGTCGGACGCTTGATGGTTTCGCCCTTTTGCTCGCTGATCCGCTTGCGTCTGATCTTAACCTGCTTCTTCTCGCTGTCGTCGTAGACGTACATCGAGTCCTGACTCAGTCGGTGCCGATTGCGGCGACTGAACTCGGTGTCGACCTGAACCGCGTCTGCATTGATGCCGGTGCCAACAACCTCCGTCCGTGAGGACTTTGGTTCGGGGCACTTGTTCCGATCCCAGATGTCGCCAACTCGGAGAGCTGTCTTAAAGCCATGCGTACCGTGCTCTGCGGGGGTGACCAGGGGTGAGTCATCTAGCGGAACGAGCTTGCAGTTGCAGCGACGCTTCCGACCACGCTTGTCCACCGTCATGTGCTCGCACCTGACGGCACCGCTCTCGATCATTTCGAGCATGAGAGCTGGGTCGGCCTCGTAGTTCTCGAAGGTGTCGTCGGTCTTGGCGTCGTCGATGTGATTCCATGATACGTTGCAGATTCCGTTGTCCCAAGCCGAAACTCGGGTGACGTGACCGTGCTTGCACCGGAACTGCTTGATCAGATCCTGCATATAACCCGCGTCCGGCGGATCACAAGGGGTCAGGGCAACATTTTCCGGCTTGCAGTGGGGGCAGACGATCCCGGGCACTCCGTGCCGATCTCGTTTCGCGGCCTTCTTCTTCCACATCTCCACGTCCCCTTCGAGGACGATCTTGTGGCCATTCTCGCACTCGAACCACTGCTTGCTCATCGCTCGCTCCAGATGTGGTCTACCAGACCATACTCCAGGGCCTTGTTAGCGTCGAAGTAATCGTCACCAGGACTTTTGCACATCTTCTCTAGCTGTGACTTGGACATCTTGCTGTGTTGGGACAACAGGTCGAGATGGCGACTCAACAGAGCGTAGTTGTGTCGATTCGCCTTCTGTACTTCGTCGATCCGAGCATCATGCCCCTGGGTTACCCAGTGCTGATGAATCATCCACCAGGAATTGGGAGTCGCATACCGCTCCCCCTTGGTGCCAGCCGCCACCAGCAGCGGGGTTGCCGACATGCACATTCCGGTTGCGATGGTGTGAATGGGACACGTCACCGTCCGAAGGGTGTCGTAGATCGAGAACATGCCGTAGAGGTCACCGCCCTCAGAGCAGATCCATAGCTCGATAGGCTTGTTGTCAGCCTGACTGTCGAGATACAAGATGCTCCGGCGAAGCGTGGCCGCAGAGTCCTCGTCAATGCAGCCATCGAGAAAGATGCGGCGATTGTCCTTGTCGATACCGTACGTGTAATACGCCTCGACCCAGTCCTTGGGGATGCGAGCCATTAGTCACTTGTCTCCTCGAAAGAGTGGTTCTGCACTCTCCCTTGCTCAACGAGCTTGTCCCACTCGCGGGTGCAAACATCGATGTCGCAAAGGTATCGGCACTTCCAGTCTCCGCGATTCTCGGGGTTGGGAGCACGGTTGCCAGTCACGCGAGTCACGGTGGTGCGAGCCTTCACCTCTTCCGAACGATCACACAGCTCACGCTCGATGTCGGCACGCTCGTCCTCCGTGAACGACACCATAACCGGGTCCTTCTGGAAGTAATCAAACGACAGCAGCAGGTTCTTGAACTTGTGACCCTTGCCACTGGCATCCTCGATGAACTCGCGGTAGCCAGCGTAGAAGTAGGCCTTGGCCTGAATCTCCTCACGCAGCTCCTCGAAGTTCTTCGTCGTCACACCGGTCTTGTAATCGATGATCCAGACCGTGTCCTCGTCTAGTTGAACAACAAGGTCGAACAGGCAGATCAGCGGAATCTCCGTCCCGCGGATCCCCATATTGACTTCGTACTCGGCGTCGAGCACCTTGGCCTCGCCGGTACCTTCATAGATTTCGTCGTATCGTGCGAACGCGTCTTCGAGCATCTTCACAGAGAACTCGAAGAGGCTCTTCGGACAGCCTGGCAGAGCGTCAAGCGGCTCGTGGCTGATGCCACAGCGATTGTGCTCCACGTCCTTGTAGGGGCACCCATCGCATGGTGTGGGCTTGTTAGCGTAGTCCCTTGGCTTCGCCACGCGGAGCGGCGAAGGCATAGTGAACTTCTTCCCCCACTTGTTCTGAGTCTCCAGAAGTCCACGATAGCCGGTGTACAGTCGCGTCCGCCAGTCGCGGTCGATGCCCTTCACGTACATCTCTAGGATGTCGTGGATCAGGCTGCCATGCTCGGCACCCCAGTTCGACTTCATCTGGTCCCGCATCTTGGCGACGTAGGTCAGCCAGTACTTGAACCAGCATGCTTCAGCCGTCTGGAGCCGAGACGCGGATGTGCTGAGAATCCTCATAGAGGCCAAACCTCCTGCAACTGTTCAGCGGAGCAGTCACCAGGATCCTGGGGCAACTCTACTCGACGAACGTGAAAGAAATCGGCGACGAGCTTGGTCACTCGCTCCGTCGCCTTCTGACCGGCCGTGTCGGGATCCAGAGCAATGTCCAACTCATTCACCCCCAGGTCCACCAGCAGAGTGCGGTGAGCGGGACCGAAGCCACACCCCAGGCACGCAACCCAGTTCTGGATTCCTGCCTCCTCCATTCTCATCCCATCCAGAGGACCCTCAACCAGGATCAGCCTTCGCTTGGATCCCATGTGGTCCTTGGCGTTGTTCAGGTTGTATAGCACCGATCCGGTGAGCAACTCATCGAAGCGATCGAAGTACCGCCCGTGCTTCCACTTCGGCTCGTCCTGACGCTCCCACTCTCCATCAGGCAATAGGGTCCGTCCAGAAAAGCCCACCAGGTGCCCGTCCCCGTCGCGGACCGGGAAGACCACGCGGTTGTGCATGTAGGTGCCGTGCTGGTGCCACTCGCCGACCTCGTAGCGGGCGAGGATGTCGGGGTCGAAGTTGCGGAACTCCGTCAGCCACTGGCAGCCTGGCTCCAGGTACGCAAGCTTGGTCTCGTCCATCGGACGCTGCTTCTTGGGCACGGAGGCGTCGATCTTCTCGCGAATCTCGATCTCGGCAGTAGGGTCGGTGCCCCGATCAATCAGAGTCTGTTCGATCCACCGCATCGCTGGGACGAAGTCGATACCCATCACGGACATGGTCAGGCCGATGATGTCGGTGCCGTAGTCCTGCTCGCAGTGGTGAGACCAGCAGACCCACCGGCCAGTGTCGCCACGCCAGTTGAAGCTGCGGCCATTGCGGTCGCCCGGGTGATCTACGCACGGACAGTTGCCCGTGATTCTGGGGCCAGAGCGACCGTACTCCAGAGCCACGCCCAGCTCGTTGTTGGCGTGAGCGTAGAGCTGATCGATCAGGTAGTCGATCTCCTGCTCCGCATGAGCCCGGAGCTTTTCCTTGTCAATCGTCATCGTCATGGTCGTCATCATCGCTGTGGCCGCCGCCACCACCGCTTCGTCGCTGACGTGCCGCGGCAACACGCTTGCGTCGCTCTTCAGCGAAGTTCACAGTGCTGTAGTCTAGCTCCTCGTAGTTACCGCACGAGAGATCGGCCTGGTAGTTGATGTGTCCGACTTCCGTGGCAGAACCGTGTCGCGAGGCGAACACCTTGAGGTAGTGCGAACCGTCGGGGTCAAATCCTCGCTCTTCGTCGCTCTTACGCTTCATCAAAGTGATCGAGTCGACATTCTCCTCGATACGCTTGCCGCCAGCCACGCAGTTGATCGAGTCTGTCAGCTCACGGTTGGTCTGCCCGAACGCCATCACTGGCACGTTGTAATGCTCAGCGAAATCGTGCAGGGCAGACACGTTCAAGCCGTGCACCTGCCACTCGGCCACCTTGCCGCCGCGAAGCTCTTCCACCGTGGCCAGCTTGATGTAGTCGTAGACGATCAGACACTCGGGGAACTTGGCATCCGGGTCGGGCTTCACCTCGGTCATGAGCCAACGCCGGATGTGGGGAATCACGTCCGTCACAGACATGCCAGCGATCGGCAAGTAGGTGATCGGAAGGTCCCGCACCTTATTCCAGAGCACCGGATCCTTCATTCGCTTCCCGGCCTCGATGATGCGATCAATGTAGTCGCCGTCGAGCCCGCGAGCCTCTAGGCTGGATCGGTCCTCTTGCCAGAATCCAGTCTCCAGGATCTCGTATGGCACCTTGGCCAGCATGCCCACCATACGCACCTGCTGGGTCATCTTGTTCAGCTCGCTGTCCAGGTAGATGACCGGCACGCGAAGCTTGTGAGCACCGTACAGAGCGTTCCGGAGGGCGAACTGAGACTTGCCCGCCTTGGCGGTTGCCACCACGAACGTGATGGCTCCGTTCCGGAGTTGGCCAATGCGATGCTGCCAGATGGGAAGCCCAAGATCCAACCCGAGATGTCCTGGGTTGTCTGCGAGATCCTTGATTGTCTCTTCGGCGGTCTCGCCGAGCTTGATGGGGCCACGCGAGCCGAAGTCGAAGCCGTTGCCGACGGCCAAGACCTTCGCCTCGACCTCGCGAATCACCTCGGTGGGCGACTCGGGAGTTTCGCGGACGTAGCCGGTGACATCGCGAGCCACGTCGTCGTACTGACGATTGATTCCGGCAGTCTTGACGGCCAGGAACACCGCACGACTTTCGCTGACCTCAACCTGCTCGGTAGCGAGGTTGTCCAGGACTGCACCTTCCTTCGTCACCGACAAGAAGTTGGCAAAGCCAAGAGTGCGAGCGGCCATCATGAGCTTGGCCTTGCTCAGCTTCTCCAGCTTCTCTTCCATGTACAGGTGGTGGATCGTCAGGAAGATCTGGCGATGTCCCTCGTTCGCGAAGTCCTCCTCAGTGAGGTGTTCAGCGAACTGGAAGAAGATCGTGTGGTGTCTGTAGCACAACGCAAGCAGGAGGCGTTCCGCTGCCGTGTTAGTCAGCATCGATCGCCTCCAGAATCAGGGCACGAAGGTCTGCTGCGTTGATAGCCCCGTCCCTTACCTCAACCAATGCGATGCTGTTCAGCTCACACCACCTTCGCTTGTCTGCATCACGCTTCTTCTGAGCGGCGAATGCCGCCTTGTTGGCGTGAAAGAATGAGTTGAACTCGTCGTGCTGGATTCCCTGAAACTCGAAAGCCAGCTTGCGAGACGGGATGAAGAAGTCCAGGGACAGCCTTGACCCCGGGATGCCCCACTCCTCCAAGATTGAGCACTGAGGATACACGATCCGCAACTTCTTGCCAAGATGATACTGCCCATTCGACCGAGAGGCTTCTCGCGATCGAATGGGGTACTTCGCCGGATTGATTCGGACCGTCACCTCCGGTCCGTCCAAGCACTTAAACCGCAATGAACTCTCTCAGTTTTCCGTCCAGGTGCGTTTTCACTACGGGGTCCATACCCAAACGCTTGACCGCTTCGGACTTCTTCCAGCCCTGGGTTACGACCTCGCCATCGACCACCTTGAAGCCGTCCTCGTTCACCTCGTACTCATCCTCGTCGGCGTCAGACGGACGCACTGGTAGGAGCACCTGCTTGCCGCCGCGACCGCCGAGCCCGAGGATGCCGAACTTGAGGCACATGTCCACCAGCTCCTGCTCGCGGTAGATGCCCTGACCGTAGATGAGCGGGATCTCGCCCTTGGGCCCCTGAGCCCTGCACTTGTTCTTGATCACCTCGTAACGCATCATGTGGCCGACCAGCTCGTTGTCGTCATCCTTGATGAGGCATGCCTTGGACGGCGACAGCAGCAGAACACGCTGACTGGAGTAGAAGCGAAGGGCACGTCCGCCGGGAGTCGTCCGTGGGTCACCGAAGTTGACGCCCACCTTCTCTCGGAACTGGTTGATGAAGATGAAGCTGACGTTGTTGGCCTCGACGGCGGCAATCAGGCCACGACAGGCTTCAGACATCATCTTGCCCATCTTGCCCATGAACGCGTCGCCAATGTCGGCTGCCAACACCTCGCGGGGAATGCATGCGTCGACAGAGTCGAGCACGATCACGCTGCCAGGGACCATCTCGGCAAACCGGCGGATCACGTTGAAGGCGTCCTCACCGCAGGAGCACTTCACGATCTGAAGCGGACAGGAGTCCCGCGTCTTCTTGTCCTCGCTCAGAGCCGCCTCCATGTAGGGACGGATCGTGCGAATCGACATCAGGAGCGAACGGTTGAGGTTACGCTCCATGTTGACGTACAGGGCCTTCTGGCCACGCTGAAGAGCGTTGCCCATCACCTCAAGCGAGAGCGTCGTCTTGCCGCAACCCTCGTCGCCATACACCTCGATGAGTCGGCCACCAGGGAATGGAATCCCTAGATCGAAGTCCAGCGAGTAGGACCCGCTGTTGTTCGGGTCGGGGTCAGGCAAGTCGGTAGCGTCCATGATCTGGACGTTCTCCATCTTGCCGATCTCTTTGATCGCGAACTCAAAGTCGCCATCCTCGAACTTCTCGATCTCAGACTTCTTGGCCATTCTCCAGCTCTTCCAAAAAGGCGGCTAGCGTCTTGCGTTTTGGTTGACGCTCAGCGTAGCCAGCGTTCTCCATGCCACCGGTATCGACCACCTTGTCGCGGCGATTCCGGTACATGTCGATCAGCTCACCGAGGTCGTGCTTGCGGAACAGCTTCTTTGCAACCACCGCCATCTTGGCGAACTCAGGGGAACTGATCTCGATCGGGTTACAGCGGTAGACGTAGAAGGCGATCTGATCGGCAGTGATGCCGTGCGTCTTCATGATTCGCCGCAGAGCAGCGACCGTCTTGCCCCACCAGGCCTTGTGCTCTCCCCGCCAAGGGTATGGTGGGGCAGCTACATCCTTGTTCAAGAGGATTAGCTCTGTGAGGGCATTTACCTGGTCGTTCTGAACGTCGGGGGTGGTGAGCGACTGGTACTTCATACGCATTCCAGTAGGTCGAAACTAGAGGAGCCGTCCTCGGGGGACGGGTTGAGAATGCACCCTCCTAGCTCTACCATCTCGTCCGTCAAGGGGCGAGTTTCGGGCTGCGTAGTGCCATCCTGGCAAAGCCAGACGATGTGGACGCTGCCGCCCTGGACATAACCGATGCCGTAGTCCTGATGCTCGGGGAGGCTGCCCCCATTCAGCATCAGCTTGGACATCCGCTTCATCTGCCAGTAGCCGGACACCTGGACGTTCCCCGCATCATTGCGAACGGGGAGGGCGTTGACGTGTCGCCCATGAGCCTGTAGACGCAGGCCGGTGATAGATAGACCGCGGGCACGGACATGTTCTCCGAGCCTTTTCCAGGCCGCGGATTCACCAGAACGGACATCCTCGAACACCGTGGTGCCGTCGCTTAGACTGGCGATCCATCGGTTCGTCGGGACTTCCCAGTCCTTGGTATTAAGTGCCACTAGACTCACGCTGCCACTCCCGGTGGAAGGAATCAGAGTTCCTTGCCCCCATTATGCCGAAAGTGGGCAGCGTGTTCCACTCTTCTTAGAGGAATTCGAGCTGAAGCATCCAGCCGAAGGAGCGGAGGCGACCGGTGACCTTCGGGCTCGCAGAGAGGCCGAAGTAAAAGTCGTGGACGTTTGCTTCGCCAGTCTGGTTATTCACGCTGAGGTCGGTCGGGGAACCGGCGTCGTCTGCGATCAGGGTCCAGGTCGAGTCACCCGAGTTGCCGTGCCGGTCCGCGAGCTGCATCGCGTACATGAAGATGTTGGAGGGGCGATCCGCCGTGCCCGTCAGAGCACCCGACGTGGAGTCGAAGCTGATCGCACGCATGAACGCGTTCTGCGTGATGACCGCAACCCCGTTGGGCTCCTGGAAACGACACATGATGGTGCCCGAGCGTGCGGGGATGTCTTCGATGTTCGGGAACGAGACGCCCGACACCGAGGCGTCGCTGCTGCCGGTGAACTTGACGTTGATGTAGACGCCCAGGTCGTCACCGTCGTGGTTGACTCGGTGGCTGCGGTCCTGGTACTGCTCGACGATCACGGCACCGTTCGGGGCTCCGGCAACGCCGAAGAATCCGAGCCGCAGTGGGGACTCGGTGTCGCCCGGCGACTGCGTGATGTCGAAGATTTCCAGGATTTCCAGATTCACGTCGTCGGAATCTGTTTCCGTGTGGCCCATTACGCCTGAGCAGGCGAGAAAGCGAATGCCGCTGACCATTTAGTTGTCCTCTGGAACGAAAAATAGCCCCAAGCGTCGGGAACGCCGGGGCTATCACTGAATGACCCGCATGTAGCGTATGTGGCGATGGCTGGGACACCAAGGCCTGTACCTCTGAAGTACACTAAGTGATAGTGAAGACTCCGCAGATCGAGCCAGATCTGCTTTGGCCACCCGTGACGTGGCTGGTTGGGTAACCGGCACACAGAATATACTCGTGGGTGGTGAAGGTCGATCCGCCGTCAGTGATTCGGATCATATACATCCGATTAGTAGTGGTCCGCACCAGCAGCCAAGCCCCGGCAGTAATGTTGCTGCCAGCGGGGAGCGTGTCTCCGTCAATGATTTGGGCGATGCTTCCAAAGCCAGACGGGGAGCCGGTGGTGTCTACGATCTTGTTCGTTCCGAAGACCACGCTACCGGTCGACATAGAGGTGTCAACATCAAGCAGGCCGTCCACGGTGCTGCCGGGGCCGCCAACAAGGGCGTAAGTCTTGCCTAGGAAGCCGTTCTGGATCTTGTCGACTGAAGTGCCAGGGGGATTGTCCAGAGCTTTCGTGACGGAGGAGAGCGAACTGTCGATGAAGATCCACTCGTCACCAGACAGGCCCGTGTTCACTGCAATGTACTCCGACGAGCCGTCGTAACAGAAGTCGATAGGTGTCTCGCTGAGAGTCCCGTCGGTAAGCACGGTCGTGCTCGAAATGTCTAGGGTCTGCCTGTCGTACTTGACGAACACGTACCCGTCCGTGCCGCTGCCATCCGAGTCATTGGTCTGGATCATGCGAACGAGATCATTCCCGTCCAGAGCCATGCCAATCATGTCCTTCCAAGCGTACGTTGTCGAGCCGTCATCGAACGCGGTTGTGGCATCGGCCATTCGGAACCACGCAGCCTGCTCCTGGATGGGGTCAATGAGCACCATGCCAGACGAGCTGCCAGCCGATGTTTCGTCGGTGAGCCAGAACGATGAGTTGAACGCCGAGTATGCCACACCAATTTCGTCGTTGGTATCGCGAGAGGGGCGGGGGCGGAAGCTGATGCTGCCAGACTCGCAAACATTGCCCGGGAACAGTGAGTTGAGGTTGCGAACCCCAACAGCGTAGCCCTCCGTGTTGAGTGCGAGAGAGCCGGGAGTCACTCTGACCGCCGCCTCGGCAGCGAAGGCACCGCCATTGTCATACTCGCGGCCGGGCGACGAGGAGTACGTGAACGACACAGAAACCGTGGCGTCCAAGTCGGCTCGCACTGTATCCGCGGGAACTGTCAGGTACTGTGTGGCAGGAAACAGTTGATCTCCGTACATCTCGACCAAGCCAGCCGCCACGACACTGAATGGATGCCCATTGATCTCAAAGCCAGACTCGCGGCTTCCGACCCGCACCAAACTTCCTCCGGTGGTCTGGAAGTTGGGCCAAATAGGTCCCACCGTAATGGCTGTACCGTTGAAGCCATAGTTGGTTGAGGACCCACCGCCGAGGGCACAGAATGGCGTGTACATCATCTCCATCAAGTCGATGTCGTAGATGATGCCGCTGGCACCCAATACGTCCGGAGCATTGTTGAGGATCTCACCCTCGCTGGAAGCTTCGCGGTGTTCGAAGTTGTTGTTTTGACCGCTGGCAGCACCAGGATACAAGGCCATAACGGCCGTCAGCCAATCGCGTCTCGGGTCTCCGAAGTCAAACTGCATGAACAGCCAAGACAGGATCCATCTGGTCCGCATGAAGGTGATGTAGTCCGTATACCCCTTGGCTGGCAAGACCCCCAGTCGACCGTCGAGATTCCTGCCGTCAGGATGGGCGACAAACGTGAAGCCGTCTGAGTCGTCTCGGTTGACGTACTTGTCGAACTGATTGGACTCGCCTGGGAAACCGTTGACACGAAGGTTCTCCGCTCCAACGACAGCCATGGGCTCCTCGAACCTGAGGCCCGAGTAACCAATCTTTTCTCCTGGACCGTAGATGAGCGGGTAAGGCTCTTCGTACGTGTATGGAATGACGCCTGACGTAATGCCCATTAGCCTGGGAACCTGATGAACGCGTCCTTGGCGAGCTGCACGAAGTTGACACTGACGCCAGAGCCGTCGCTGTTGCGGGGCACGGTGGTCGTCGCCAAGAGACCCCTGTCTCCCGACGCGGCGAACTGGCGATACGGAATCGGAATCACGCCGCTGAATGCGTCACCAAACGAGCTGCCATTGACGATGTTGTCGCTTGCGTCCAGCTCGAAAGCTGGCAAGTTGCCATCACTGTTCAGCTCAAGACATACAGCCGTTGCTGCCGTGCTGCCCTGGCTGTTTACCTGAATGATCTCGACCGGCACCACCCCGGCACCGAGACTGGTAGGATTGAGGAATAGTCCGTCCGTGGACGGGCCTGGCGACACCACGCCGTCACCCTGAATGGCCAGCGTCGTCTTGTCACCGACATTGACGCCGCCGTTCAGAACCTCCACGTCCAGGATGGCACGCTCGATCCCGATCGCCGAAGCCGTCGGATCCACGATGGTCACGTTATAGTTGCTGCCCGCCTGAGCCTGGACCTCTACGATGGTGCCATTGCCGTACGACCGGCCGCCGGTGAAGTACCGCACCACGGTGTTGCCACCGCCCAACTCGAAGGAGTCGGTGTGGTACATCGCCTCGTCATCAATGTTGAGGAATCCATCGATGCAGATTGCCCCCTGGGTGAAGTCCAGGTTGCTGCCGCCGCCCCGGAAGGGCTTCTGGTATCCATGGCGATCGATGCCGAAGTACCGCTCTCGCGATGCGGGCGGGGTGTCCGACAAGCCGAAGGCATTGTTGACCGCGGTAATGGTGCAGCGGACTGCCCGTCTCTCCGTATCAAAGAAGAGCGGGATTGGCTGCGGCTCCGCGTCGATGAACGAGCTGCGAGGCTCCGGTGCAGATGGGTCACCAATACGCAGGAACGTGAAGTCGATCGGGTTGATGATGCCGTTCAGGATCCCGCGAACTCGCTCGCCCAGCGGGGCATCGCGTCCGAATCGAGGGAAGTACGACGCCACCTTGTAGCGAGTGATGAAGCCCTCTTCGCCGAACTGGATGGTCAGCTCGCTGACGCCATGCGAGATGGCACCATAGAGGCCCGAAGCATTGATGCTTTGGTCTGCGAAGCCATCGAACGTCAGGAGAGGTAGCCCCACCTGAGTGAAGTCAGCGAAAGTCGAGGTGCTGCTTCCGACAGTCTTGCCACGCACCCGGCTGAGTGCACGACTAGTCATCACCTCCAAGCTGGTGTCGTTGCCCACGGGAGAGAACGCCCACGGCACGAACTGGTCGTCGAGCTGCACATCCTCGTCACGCTGGTAGTGAAGATCGCCCTCCACCCACTCTTGTGGGTAGCCCTGGCCGTAGCGGCGTCGACCCTCAACGGGAATCGCCACGCCGGACAGGTTGTCGTACGCGTTCAGAACCACGCCGGGATTGATGATGTCGATTAGCCCCGAAGCGTCGAGCTTGACCTTAGTGCTGACGATGGTCGCGATCTGGTCGATGGTGTTGTCCACCGCCAATCCACCGGATGGACCGGCGTTGATTGGCAACTGGCACCACAAAGTCCCCTCGGGGTAACGCTCGAATGCGTACAGATCGCTGCTGCGAACGTTCTTGACTTTCTGGCCGACGATGAACAGACTGCATGGAATGTAGTGGCTGCCATCGCCAGTCGGGTTGAATGGTGGCGAGTCCTCGGTCCAGTTGGCGAAGCTTGCGGGCACATCGTCACCCTGCGGCCCGTAGATTGTGTCGGCGGGCAGCTTGACGTGTGCGGACACGCGGAAGTCGTCAGTGACAAACGGACTGATTGGCCCAAGATCCTGGTTGATCTCGTAGCCCTCGTTGAACGGCCCAGTGGACCCATCCTCCGAGAGTGCCTGTCCCTCGATCTGGTTTTCGACGTTGCACCACGCGGCGTTGATGAGGCGGAAGAGTCCCTCGTCCTCATTGAACAACGCTCCCTCAATCACGTATGACCGGCCGTAGTGGCGAGTAGCGTGATCGCGGATGGCGGCGTAGAACGCCAGGGTCCAGTTGTGCTCTTCGTCCCGACGGTTCGAGATGATGCGGATGCCGGACGAGTTGGCACTCGTCGCTTCACCAGCGAACGGCATCAGTGGGTCGAAACGACTCTGGAACGACGGGTGCTGGGCCGCAATGGAGCCAGCGTCCGCGTCCAGTCCGTACCCAGGCGGATCCGAAGCGGGAGACGTGGTCTGGTATAGCTTGAAGTACGACCACTGCTCAATGCCAGCGAGGGCGAGCTGTAGCTCCTTCTCTGTTGGGATGTACGTACGGTAGAAGCCGCCAGCATCGTTGAAGCCAACCGACAACTGGTCCCAGATCTTGGTGAACACGATCTCGCTAGACCCGCCGCCAATTCCGTCCGCGGAAGAGGTGTCCAGTCCATCGATCGGGCTCAGGAGGTCCGAGTTGATGATACCCTGTTGGTGGCCGCCCAGAACTCGGAAGCGAGTTGGGTCCGGCACCGCGTCCTTACCGAAGCTGAGCTGCTTTGTCTCGTTCAGGCCGCTGGCACTGCCGAACTCGCTGACGAGATCTAGGATCTGAGACTCGTCGACCTGGAACTCGGCCTTCTTGTTGACCAGTGCCAACTGGTCAGTGCTCATGTTCCAGTACCAGTCGAATCCGGTGTCCTGAAGGATCCTGGCCATGGCCTCATCGAGGCCAGTGAGGTTGAACTGGAAGCGAATGTTGTCTACGTCAGTACCGATGTTCGCAGCCAGCTTCTCCTTGGCTGGCAGGCCGGACGACGGGATGGACGCATTACCAGCCGCGAACTCCAGGTCGATCGCGTCCAGGATCTGCTGGTAGGTCGCTCCGATGTCCAGGATGCGACGGTATTCCTTGATGAGCGGATCAGAAGGATCGCCACCAACGTCCGTCAGGCCGTTGTTCACGCGGTAAGCTCGGGCCACCGAGATGACACCGCTCGGCACGTTGTCGCCGAGGTCTTCCGTGTGGATCTTCTCGCGACGGAACGTCTTGCGGTTGTCTTCCAGGGTCACGTTGAAGATGGTGCCCTGATCGCTGGTGATGTAGTCAGCGTGCGTGATGTTGCCGCGGAAGGTGAATTCTCCCACCTCCAGCTCAAGCGGATGACCGATGTTCGGCACCTGCCCCGAGGCACCGTGGAACGCACAAGGGTCACCGCAAGGCACCCACTCAGTCTGTAGGGTGTGCGGCTGGAGATTGAAGCCGAAAGTGGCTGTCATGGAGGCTAGGAAGGCACAGAGCTGCGAGCCGGGCACGGCAGGATCGAACTGCCCCGACGGCCACGCAATGGCTTCATCCGGTACACCAAGACCGCTAACGGCAATCGAGTTGTTAGTCGGTACGATAGACATCTTAGTTTCCTAGGTCCACACCGGGCTCCAAGGTGTCAGTCCAGTAGACACCCCGCGAGTCTCTCACGACCCAGATCGGGCGGTAAGAGCCAACCTCTGTGTACTGGTGCAGCTCGTTCTCGTTCACCGTCGCCTGGCCGTCGTCGAAGTCCAGGAGGGTCTTCTCGATGGTCACATCCGGCGGCGTAGACTCGGTGGTCTGAGTGAACTGCACGCTGAGCGTAGCCAACCCCTGCTGCGGCACGCCCGAAAGGGTGATGTTGACTTCCGGCACGCCAGAAGCCAGGTTGACGGACAACACGTCAGAGTTGCTGTAGCCGTCAGAGTCCGTCACGGTGAAGCGAACGGTGTAGTAGCCACTGCCAGTGAACACGTGGCTGATCGGGAACAGGTCGCCGTTCACGCCGCTCGCCGTCGAAAGCTCGTTCGCGGTGCAGTCGCTAAAGAACCATTCCGCCTTCTCGATTGTCTTCCCGGCGGCAGCCGTTCCGCTACCGACGAAGTATAGGTTAACCGGCGTGCCCAGTCCATCCACCTCTTCAAAGGGAACAAGTAGTTCGACCTCCGGCGGGCAGATAGGCTCGAAGATCTGCACCCGAGCGTCGAAGTCTCCCTGCGTCTGATTGACGATCTGCACCGAGGCGTCGAAGTCCTCGTTGGCCACGACCTCCACCGTGAAGCTGGCGTCGAACCGCTCCACGCCCGAGGTGGCTCCGATCATGAAGCCGCCCATTTGTCCGTTAGCGGTGTTGAGGCCGCGGATGTAGCCGCCCATCACGCCCGAAGCGATATCCACGCCGACCATGTAGCCGCCAGCGAATCCGGAGCCGAAGTCCTGACCCTGGATGTAACCGGCCGCCACTCCCGATCCCACGAAGGCACCGAAGATGTGGCCGCCCATGAAGCCAGAGCCGAAGTCCTGGCCTTGCATGTAACCGGCCGCGATCGCCGGGCCAGCACCATCCGTACCCAGGATGAAGCCGCCCATGAAGCCTGAAGTCGGCACGAGCACGGGGTCAGAGATGCCGTTGAAGGCGATGTATCTAGCTTCCGCCTGACTCAGTGGTCGGGAGAAGTAGAACAGATCGCTCATGATCAGGTTCTGACTCTCCTGGTCGGCGAACGCCTCCCACTCCCACGCTGAGATCGGCGGGTGCAGCAGCGTGATCATCCGGTGCTCGGGCAACTGCGGCTGGTGGAAGCCGCTCGTTGGCACAAGCTGCTCGTCGACCAGCTCGCCGTTCCAGTAGCAAGAAAGCGTTCCGCTTACCTCACCATTCAAGGAGCCGTTCTTATGATCGTACGACCAGATGACATGTTGCCAGCCGTCAATTGGCGGGGTCTCTAGCGACCCCTTTTTGTGAATCTCCACGCTGCGATTGTCACGGATGGACGAACCAATGCGGTGCAGACCACAGTTCACCTGGGCCCGGCGGGCCGTATTCTGAGCACGGTCCAAGAACAACTGGCCGTCACCAGAGAGAACCATGCGGAGGTTCTCGTTGTCATCCATGAAGATGACCCAAGACGCATCAACGAACTCGTTGGTTGCGTCAATGGCGTTCGGCACATTGCTGTACGCGATAGGGATCGCGAAGTTGTCGCTGGCGTTGGGCTCGCGGAAGCAGACCCAGAACCCAACACTGAATCCGCTCTGCGGAATCTCGAACTGGGCACCGGACACTGCGAACGGGGCCATGTTGTTGTTCGTAGCCGGGTCATTCCCAGCCCACGTGATGCCGCTGGCCCGCGTAGCATGCGGAGCGTTCAGGAATGGCATCGGCACGAACCGAAGGTTGAGTGCCGAGTTGTCAGTGCTGGCAAACCCACCATTCTCCAAGTGAGAGCGAGCAATGTAGTTGAGATCGTTCCCCTTGATGGTTAGGTCGGTAACGCCAGACCCGCTGTCAGGTCCGCTGAATCGCCAGTACCCCTCCAGGTCGTCGTCATCCAGACGCACGATCTGAGCCTCGGGCTGCACGGTGTAGCCAGCCGGAGTCTTGCTTGCGTCGATGCCAGAGGTTGCCAAGTACTCCACGTCAGGACCACTGAATGCACCGTACATGACGAACACATTCTTGACGAAGAGGCCGCCGAGGCCATCACTGTTTGAACGATGAGACGTTACGGTTTCGTTAACGGGGTCGCCGCCGATCGAGAGTTGCCAGTCGGCGGCATTGATCGCCTGGTCAGACCACAATCTGGCGTTCGTGGACTCCACCTGCACGCCATCAACCGGCTGACCATCGATGTACGTGATCAGCTCCAGGAAGTTGTTGTGGTTGGCATCATCAAATCCGGGGTGGATAGTCTTCGCGTGCAGAACAACGCGAGCTGTGTCACCGTACGGAATATTACCAGACCCCAAGAACCCATCGAGCGTATTGTCCCGGTTGGTGAACATCACGGTCACACCGGAGCCCGCGGGAGCATTCACCGCGGTGACAACGGCTGCAAAGGCATCCTGCGTGTCGCCGAAGTGTAGGACTCTGGAGTTCCAGAGCTGCTCATCATGCGTGCCGAATACAGCGGGCACTTCGCCGCTCGCCGTGATCTCAAAGCCAATCAGCATGTCCTGGAACTGGCTTGGAGAATCTGTAGTTCTCTGAACCGCAGCATATCTTAGGTAGGTGGAGTTCGAGGCACAAACGCGGTTGTCAGAGTTGTTCGCGTTGGACAGTCGACCACCGCCGAGCACCGTCCAGGTGCCTGACGTGAAGCCAAGATTAGTGTCCCGAACGTTGGTGTGCAGATCCTTGGTGTAGTGCGGCCCCAGTCCATCCGTAGCCTGCACCTCGTCCCAACGCGTATCGCTGTTGGTGCGAACCATGTGGCCAGGAATGGCTGTGCCATAGAACGATGCCGCTCGATCCGGCACCATCATCTCGTTGGTGACTTCCTCCGTGCCCAACCAGTAGCCGCAAAGACGTGGGTCGTGCGGGCCGTAGTACAGAGAAGTCAGACTGAGGCCACTGCTTGCAAGATATCGGACCTCGAATGGATCCAGAGGCCTGTTCGCGATGAAGATCTCGCCAACCGAGGTGTCGTTGCCACCACGCGTGTTGTAAACGAGATTCTCGACGTTAGCTGCGGTCGGAAGGCCGTTACCAAACACGAGAGGGTAGCCGCTGTATGCCAAGCCACGCACAATGTTGGCGAGGTTGTAAGTCAGCGTGCCGCTTTGGTTCAGCTCTCCGTCGATGTAGAGGGCGACGCCCTCCGTCTGGGCGTCATACGCCAGTGCAACGTGCATGTATGTCTGCGGCCACAGGTCTGACGCAGCCTGCTCCACGGTCTCGCTGTTGGAGCCGTCCGTCTCCACGATGCCATCGGTGTAAAAGCGAGCCTGTACTCTGGCAGAGTTCGCTCCGGTTCTGTTGGTGACGATAAAGCCAGCGTCACCGCGTGCCGGAGAGTCTTCGGCTGTACCGATAGTACCCAGCGTGAAGAAGATGTTGTCGTCGAACGAGTTTGTGAGCGGAGCAAAGAACCCGGCAGCAATGGTGAAGCTGCCGTTTCGACCATCAACGATCCCCTTGAGGGTGCCGCTGGGTGTTGCAAGGCCGCGACCAACAGAGGTGCTGGTGTCATCGAACACCATGCCACGACCGAAGGGGCCAGGACAGAACGCTAGCTCACCGTCCTTCTGCTCGGTGTACTCGCTGTACAGGTTGTTGTGGTAGCGTGAAGCGTCGATGAATCCCTGGCCCAGGCCGGGGGCGTACGTCACAATGCCCGAGTCACTCAGGGTGACCTCGGTCATCGGCTTCATGTTCAGGTTTTGACCCTGAATGCCGCCGCGAGTGTGCATATCGAGGACTTCGCCCTCATCCAGCACTCGCTCGAAGATGTAGAGCCCGGAAACAACGTGACCCCAGCCGCACGCGTGCTCAACGCGGTCTGTGGAGAAGTTGGTGTTGGTGACGTTGCCACCAAGGTACACCGGCTTCTCGTAGTAGTTGATGTCGATACCCTGAGTCAGGTCAGAGTTGGTTGTACCGGACGCAGCAACCCGGCCGTTCTTGTAGAGGACCACCTCGTTGCTGTTGACAGCCAGGTGGCGGTACGTGCAGGCCACGTGAACCATCGCCCCCGACTCGATCGGGGTGCTGATGTTCATCTCAGTGGCTTCGTCGATGTAGACGTAGGCGGCCAGGAGGTTCGAGCCGTTGGTGTCAGTCGGGTTGTTGAACTGGGCACCAGCAGCCAATAGGCCCGAGACGCCCATGATGAAGCAGTTCGACAAGTCACCCTTCATGAGGATGGCGTTGTCGCCCGCCGTGGCTGTCATATCCGGACCCTGGGAGTTCAGAGTAGAGGGTCCGTTCGATGCAGGATATACCCAGAAGCCTACCGTGAAGCCAGACTGGGCCGCGTTCTCCGCCACGAGCACCTGGCGGGACGCGAAGCCCGCGTTGCCCAGCACGAGGCACTTCTCGTGAATGCTGTCCGTGTCGTTGAGGAGGTCTGACTCGCCGAACGCCCGAAAGCCCTGGCGGATCGCCGCCTGATTACCGTAGACGATACCCGACACCTCGTCCAGCACCTGATCCGACCCGGGGTAGAGTGCCCGAGGCTCGTTGGCGTTCAGGGTGTCCGTGATGTGAGGGTGCCAGTCTAGACTAATGCCGGACGGCTTCGCCAACCACCGCGGAGCGAGGTTACGAAACACCGGAACACCGCTCGGCTCATCGAACGGTGAGAAGACAATTAGACTGGGATCGTCGATACGGGGCATTAGATCACCGTGTACTTCCCATCATAGGTGCTGATGCGGTACCTCTTCATGAGGTTGCCGCCACCGTCGAGGCAGTCAACGTTCACGAACAGGATGTCAGGCCTCTCGATTGGCTTGCGAGAGACGAAGAATCCGGGCCTCTGACCTTCGGCGTCGAGCGGGTAGTACTCGCTGACATACGCCGTCTTGCCAACCTGCACCCCGGATGCGAAGTTCGGTGTGGTGAGCTTGACTCCGGCCACCAGAAAGGTGACGAGTTCCGATTCGACCGCCAGAACTTGGCACGGAACAGACCTGATGCCTGCACCACCCGTCCCGCCAGGGCGGAAGGTTTGATGCGGCTCCTTTTCGCAGTTAATCTCGTGCCGGTCACCAAAGTGGGTAACCAGAATTAACCGCCCACGATCTCCATCGTGTTCGAACGAATAATCCAGCATTTCTCGCCTGTCTCCTTGAGCTAGGCCCCTTCTGGGCCACGCCTAACTCAAAAATACACTAGATCCGCCCTTTAGTGTATTAAATGGCTGACGGACTCCGCCGTCGTTCGCGAACCCGGGCCGTGAGAAGAGGAGACTGACCATGGCGACTATCAATGGTGCTAGCACCACGAACAACGTCAACCATCTGACGTGGAGCTACTCGACCGCTATCCCTCTCCACACGGACAGGGCCACCAGCGTTGACGCTCTCCACGCCGAGATCCAGCGTGCCGAGAACCTCGGTGTCGGAGTGACGGCGACTGACCCGTTCACTCTGTTGACGTAATCTGACTGGTCGCCTGAGATACGGCGGCTCGGAGGAGGAGGGGAAAGCCCGCAGGCGAGCAGCCTGCGGGCTTTTTTCGTGCCCTTAGTTGTCGTTGTAGAAGTCGTACAGGAAGCCGAACGTCAGCAGCCCCGAACCGCAGGCTCCGAAGTTGCCTAGCGGCGTCCCATTCGGCACGGCGATGTTAATGTACATGTACTGGGACACGTCCGCATCCTGCTCCCCGTTGATCAGATTAACTCCGTCCTGACGGAACACGTTAGGAGACGCTGGAGGGGTCGTAGAGAGGCTCTGACCGGCTCCGGATGGTAGGAGTCCATTCGGCTGCCAGATCCCGCTGACGGCGAACTGGACGAGGATGGGGTCCAATCCCTGGTCCTTGGAGGCCTGTACCACCGAGTCGTCGAACAGATACAGCCGCATGTTGGTCATAATGATGCCGCTGGTGGCCAGGCGGGCGATGACGGCGGCAACCTTGGATTCCACGTGGGACTCGGACGCGTTAATCTTCACGTCCTCGAAGATCAGCGTACCAGAGGTTCCCACGCCAGTGTAAGTCTGGCAGCCGAGGGCGAGCCGCTGGCGGAACGCAAAGGAGCCGCCCTCGATGTGTCGAGTGCCAGCCGGGTCTGCGATCTCCGCAACGTCGAACTCGTAGAACTGAATAATCGGGAAATCAACCATCTTACGGTCCCACCTTCCTCAGGATAATCCAGCACTGGTCATCCACGGTGGCCATCGTGTTTCCAGAGCTACCCTCCTCCTGAACTCTCGCGGAGATCGTGTCACCAGCGGACGCCTGGTACAGGATCGTCGTCTCAACACTCATCTCGCCATTGGACGCGTTTCGGTTGTAGCTCCACGCTCTACCCATCGTGTGCTCACTGACCCCGACATAGATCATGTGCCGAACGTTTGCACGGGTACCCCCTGAACTCACATCCACCGCAGTGTGAACCGTGATCTCGTAGAGGCCATCCTCATGGATGTCGATGTCATTGCTGGCGTTGATCGACGCGACGTTGCTGCTAACGTCTGTGGTGTCGTAATTCAGCGGAGCGGGGAGCAGTGCAATGTTCGTCCCGGTGCCAGCTCGGAACTGGCAGTGCCCCGACGGGATGAACGGAGCTGCGATCGTCATCTTGTCATCGTGCACGTCCACGGTGATGCCGGAGGCACCCAGCACGGTCACGTCGCCGGTGACGGAAGTCCCCTCTTCGTCCCGCAGTGACAGCACCCCGCTGCCGGTGAAGTCCTCCGCCTCGAACACACTGCGGATACCAACAGCAGATACGTCCCCGACGAAGTCCGGCTTGATGTACCCGATCATGCTGATGGTGACAGAGGCGGGCAAGGTCGACGGTGGCTCGCCAGCAGCGTCCGCCTGCGACAGGCGACACCGCTGCGGAAGCTCGGACACCACGTTCGCGATCTGACCATCCTCATTGATCGAGCATACGGGGCAGCCAGCAGAATTGCTGTCATACTCTCGTGCTGAGAGAGTCAAAGACATGTCTGTGGCCTGGAACACGATCAGGTCGACAGCCGGAGAACTGAAAGGAGTATCGTGGGTAACGACCGCGTTTCCATCCAGACTCTGGGCCTGAGCGGTCACCGGAATGTAGCTATCCGTCAGCAAGAAGCGATCAGAGCGGTCGTCAAAGCGGCGAACGTTGCCGTCCTCGTCGGTGCGGAACGCACCGATGCACCTGCTGTCGCCGAAGTAGTAGCCAAGACAGGCTTCGCTGAAGCTGGGCTCGTCTTCTACGATGCTGAAATTGCTGGCCGACAACAGCTCGCCATCCTCGGGGGCGGTCACGTAGACGTACATCCACTTGTCGGCGGGGCGATCAGTCAGAGTGATAGGGAGAACGTCAGTCAGGCGAGCGAAGTGGTGAATGTCGCTAGAGGGCTCATGGACATGCAGGCTCCCCACCCCGACAACGATGTGGTCGTCGTCGAAGTATCCGAGCTTCATGCCCTGCTTGAGGCCTGCAATGCTAGCTGAGGTCATAGTCCCGCTTGATCCTCTTGAACTCTTCGTCCGTCACCTGCTTCCAGCCGAACCCCGCCCACTTGGTGATGATCAGTAGCTCGCCCACCCGGATGAGCTTGTAGGGCTTGGGAAGCTTGGGCTTCACTGGAGGCGTGTCACCCATCTTGTCAAGGCTGATCTTATCCATCGCCATCTCCTTAGCTGAAGTCGTACAGGAGGCGATACCTGAAGCCACCGTCACCGGGACCACCGTACGTCCCTACGGGCACATCAGAACTCGCAGACACAGCCAGGTAGATGTACTGAGACACGTCGTTGTCCAGGGTGCCCGAGATCCACGGGGCACCACGCTGGAAGCCAGCCTCAATGAACGCGGTCGCCAACACGTTGGCGGCGGTGGGCACGCTGGTCGGCGTGTCCGTGTCACCGGCGGTCAGAGAGAGGCTGGGCACGAAGTCGATGCTCTTCCGCTCCAGGAACCGGTAGGTCCCAAGATTCCAGTCGGTGATGCTGGTCAAGAAGAACTTCATGTTGAAGATGCCCGACGCATCCCCCATTGAAGAGGCACGGAAGTACGCACACTTGGTCGGGGTGATAGTGGCTCCGGCTGAAGCATTCAGTGCTCCGAAGTCCAGGTGCCCACCCGCACCAGTGTTCAGGTTCTTGAGGAAGCCAGCAGGTACGCTGCTTAGATGACGCGACCCCGAAGGGTCGGTCTCTAGCGACTGCTCAATCCATTCAACCGTTGGAAACGTAACCATCCTTACACTCTCTTCAGGCTAATGACCGAGTTCTCGTCGATCGTCGCTGTCAGGTCAACCGTGAACACATACGCGATCGTCGCCTGACAGGTAAGCTCGCGGTCATTGATAGTTTGATCCGGAGACCCGGGGGCCACCTTGATGGCGATGAAGTCGGCAGGACGAGCATGCAGACTTCGCAGCCTGTTGATCTCGTCTTCCACCTGCTGGATCGCTCGGTTGGTGTCTGCTGTCGGGTCGCCAGTATTCTCGGCTGTGGCCGAGGCTGTGATTGTGAGGTTGCCCTCTGTAGTGGTCTTGATGTCCTGAACCAGTGGCCCGAGGCGTCTCAGCGGAATCGGATGGAACGCAAACTGGCGATTGCCCTCCGTCCGCTGCACGCTCGCGGTCGAAACCGAGATGCCGCTTGGCAGGTTCGTCGCGATGTCGTCGGTGTACGTGATCGAGAAGCCGACAGTCCCGCGGCACTTGCTTTCCGTGATGCTGTAGGCGGTCGGATTTCCAGTGATCAGGCCACTGGCGTTGCCGAGCGTCTTGTAGGCATTATATGTGTCCGTTGCCTCGTTGGGTAGATTCGGCAACACCACATTCAAAAAGCCGGACTGTGCCCGCTGGAATCCAACGCCGCCTTCGAGTCCGAGACCAGGAGTATTAGTACGACCGAGCCCCTGGATGGTGCCCTGCACCGTTACCGACGCGACTCCATTCCCGTCCTCCTGGAAGGACGTGGTCTTGGTGTTGAAGTAGAACGGCACGCCCGAGACGATGGTGAAGACTTCCGTCACCGAGTACGAGCCGTTGGCTACGTCGGCCTGCTCCTCCCGCTGGACCGACACCTCGAAGATGGGACCACCGGCCGGGTTAGATGGATGCGTGAATCCAAAGTCGCCCGAGGCATTCGGTTGCACGAAGCATGGTAGCTGTAGGGGCAACTGGTCGATGCCAAGGTTGTCCTTCACCTTGATCACGGCCTGTTCGAATGCGTCCGCCTCGCCGTCGAGACCTTCGGCACTCACGGTGTGCGTCACGTCTAGCGTGCAGCTCTCGGGATTCTCGGTGAACGACCACTGGTTCGAGAAGCTGGATACGACGCCGCTGACACCGGAGGCCGCGGTGTTGTCTTCTAGCTCGATCGTGTAGTCGAACTTGTTGACCTGGATGTCGCCCGGGAAGTCGAGACGCTTGACCTTCGGAGTCAGGCCAGAACAGATTACAGTGCCTTCTGCCAGGGTCTTGTTGCCGGGGCCAGCGACGATCGTGAAGTCCTTCTCGTCCTCCGCGAATAGAGTGCGAATCTCCTCCTGCTTGTCGTAGAGCTGCTCGTAGCTACCGGTGGGCAAAATGACGATCGATCCAGTCAGCACGATGTTCGTGCGGACGGACTGTCGAATACCCTCGTCGTCGAACTGCGGCTCCACCGTCATCTGAACGAACGGAGCTGGCGACAGCGAGCAGTTGTTGTATTGCACCAAGATCGTCGGTGTCGTGACGATTCTCGCTACAGAGGTGATATCACTCATGATTACGCCCTACCCTGTCCGAAGCTGGTGAGCTGACCAGTCTCGATGCCGTTGCCGACCAAGATCTGGATCTGCTCCACAAGCGGCTGAACCGCCTGACGGATCTGGTCATCTGTAGTCGACCGCAGTGCATCCTCCAGGGCACTCGCCAACCCGTCCAACCCGTTCACACGGACGCTGTTCTGCTGGTTCGTCGTAACTGCAATCTCTACACGCTGCGGAGCGGCGGTAGTGGTGTCACCGTCGTCACCGGCGGTGGCCACCGAGTCGCTGATGGCGGTGTTACTGTCGTTCAAGTCAGACATCTGGTCCTGAATCGCACGCAGCAGATCAATCACCCGCGGGTCGGCCTCAACAGCCTGGCCCTGCACGCCACGAGTGGTCTGGGCGATCGAGCGAGCAATAGCCGCAACGATCGTCTCATTCAGTCCACGAGCCGACTCGATGCCAGCGTTGATCGCACTGCCACTCTGGAAGTTCGGGATCTCCTGTCCCTTCGCACGATTCGGGATGATGGTCTCGGTAGTGTTGGCCACTGCCAACCGTCCACCGGCGGGCATCATCGCCTTCTCACGCTGGGCGGCCCGGATCAAGCCCGTGACTTCGCCATTGGTCAGCGAGCCACGTGCAAAGTTCGGGATGTAGCCGCGGGCAGCGTTGGGAACGTCACCAGCAGCCTGGATCACCTGAAGCTGGATGCCAGCGATGGCACTCACCACCTCAGACAGCTTTGCACCAATCTCACCCCGCAACAGCCCGAACTCCCGAGCCTCTGCGGTGATCTGATCGATGGCAGCCTTGTCGGTCGCAGCAATCACCTGATCCGTCAGAGCCTCGCGGAGAGCGTTTGCCTCCTCAAGGACTGCGGTCTCTTCGATGATGGCCTGCTGCACGTTGAGCAGCTCTTCCTCGGCACGCTCGCGTAGCAGCTCAGCCTCTTCCAGCTCGGCCTGGGCGATCTCAACCGCCTGCTGAGCGGCGATGACACCAGCCACCTCCAGCTCCGCAGAGCGGATGGCCAGCTCTTGCAGCTTCTGAAGTTGCTCGGCCTCCTTGGAGAGCAGCTCTTCGATCGACGGCAGACCCTCTTCGGGAGAGATGCCAGCACCGATCTGTCCGAGAGCCTGCTCCAGTTCCTCGGGGCTGAATCCGCCAACGTCCACGGTGCTAGGTAGGGTGCCCAGAGCATCCAGGATCTTCTGGCGTAGGTCAGCAGGAAGAGCCAGCAGCTCACGGCTAACGGCGTCGAACTGCTCCTTCGTGAGGTTCTTGAAGGAGTCGAACGAGCCGCCCAGCTTCTCGGCTACGAAGCGTAGACCCTCGACGCCAAGCTGTAGGTCGCGGTTCTGCTCACCGGTCTGACCGAACACCTGCAAGCCAGCACTCACGATCTCGTCGCGAGTCTGACGCAGGAAGTCTAGCGTCTCGGTTGCGAGCTGACGCTCAAGGTCGATCCGGGTCTTGAGCGAGATGTTAGACTCGTTCAGGACCGAGGTGAACGCGTTGTTGATGGCCGCTAGGCGACCCTGGAAGTCGTTCAGTCCGCCACCGAGACTCTGGATCTCGATGCCGATCAGATTAGCCTCGATGCGAGCGGTAGTGATCGCGTCGTTGAAGTTCAGGATAGCATCGAACAGATCCTCGTAGGATGCCTCCAACTCACCATTTGCTTCGAGCACCGCCAGCTCAGCGTCAGCCAGGTTGCTCTGGGCGTCGGCGAGATCCTTGGCAAAGTCCTCAAACTTGGAGTCAGCGAACTTGGCGAAAGCGAGAGCACCATCCTCCAGCTCACGCTCAAGCTTCTGCTCAGCGTCTGCCAGCTTCTCCAGTGCCTCTTGTAGCTTGCGTGCCTCTTCAGCAGCCTCTTCCTCAGCCTTGACCTGAGCCTGTAGCAGTGCACCGCGACGCTTGATGTTCTCTACCTCGCCATCCACACGCTCCTTGTCCAACTGAGCCTGTAGCTGGTTCTGCTTCTTCAGAAGGTCGAGGCGAGCCTCGCCACTGCGAGGATCAACGTCACCATCAAAGCTGGCAAGCTGCTCCGCCAGCTTCAGCATCTGTCCTTCGAGAACCTCGACGTTGAATGCAGTCTTCGCGAGTGCCGAATCCAGGTCGTTCTGAGCCTGCTGCACCTCAGTGCCACCGAGAGTCAATACGATGCCACGCACGTTCTCGCTGAAGCCCTCGGCCCCAGCCAGAATCGCCTTGTAGCTTTCTAGGGTCAGATCCTTGAGTGCCTCCACGTCCTCTGCGGAAGCTGCCGAGGTTGCACCTAGATCGAACAGGGCACGACGCTCGGCGTCGATGTTTGCTTGTAGGTCGTCAACAGCCTGCTGACGCACCTTATTCAGCTCGATCTCGACCTTAGCCTGCTCGTTTGTCAACTCGCGAGCCAACTCCCGTGCGTCTGCCTCGTCCTCCAGTGCAGCCGTGGCCGCCGAAATGACCTTGCGTGCCAGTTCCCGGCGGGCAGTGTTAGTGCCGATCTCGGTCGCGAGAGCCTGCAACACCTCCTCGCCGTCCGCTCCAACGCGGACGAACTCGACCAACTTGTTGATGAACGCCTCAGCCTTCTCCCCGGCATCACCGCGATTACCCACGAAACCTAGGGCACCCGGAGTGATGCGGGCCTGCTCTCGCAGCAAGTTGAGGTTCTGCTGTGCAACGGAGGCGAGAGACTCCTCCGCCTCCATCCGACGCATGAGACTTTCAGTCGTGCTCTCGAAGATGGGGATCGAGTCATCGCTGGCCTGCGTCAGTCGCTGACGGGCCTCGGCAGCCTGACGGTCAGCCGTGATGAGTCTCTCTAGTGCGGCAACACTCTCCAGACTCTCGAAGAAGTTGCGGGTACGCTCCGAAGTAGTAGTGAGCTGTCCGCCCAGGGCACGCAGCTCCTCGAAGAACACCGCACGGAGCGGCGTCTGCATGCTCTTGATGTTGTCACCAGCCTCCTCGATGAACCGCGAGGTGTCCTCTAGGTTCAAGCGGTCTGCCAGGTTGGTGATGACATCGAGGTTCGTGACGATGTCGCTGAAGTTGACAGTGCCAAGCTTCGCCTTGATGTCACGCTGCAACTCGTCCTCGGCGGGCAAAGCACCCACCAGAGCACGGAACGCGGCGTTACCGGCGTCACGAGCCTTGTTGTTGAACTCACCGCCCTGGGAGTCTAGGGCCTTACCGAACTCAACGGCAGCCTGGGTGATGATCGGGTCGAACTCGGAGATGCGAATCGCGAGGTTCCGACCCTGCTCAGCCTGACGCAGCTCGGCCAAGTCCTTCCGGGCCTTGATCTCGTCGTCGATCGCATTCTTGATGTCAGCACCGGACGAGATGATGATGCTGCCGAGACCGGCCACTAGGCCTGCCATGGGGTTGATCATCGCGAACTGTAGGCCGGTCGTGAGAGCACTGCCCACGTTACCGGCGGTGTTCCCAAGATCTTCGTCCAGCGTACCGAGTCCGCCTGCGAGAGCACGGAACGACGCGTCTACCGCCAAAGAGGCCACGAGCAAGCCGCCCTGACTCCGAAGCAGAGCCTTGGACTTCTCTACTGCCGCTCCAGTCACTCGGCTAAGTCGAGACTGCTGTCGCTGCGACCCGATGATCGCCTGAGACTGACGATGGAACGACGAGGTCGTAACAATCAGACTGTCAGAGTGACGGGCCAGTGCGGTCGTGTCAGTCGAAACTGCCGCAGTGTGAGCGGTGATGGCCGCCGTGAGCTTCGTCGTCGCTGCGGTCTGAGCGGAGGTTGCACCCAGTCGACCACCAGCACCACCAAGACCGAACGCCTTGGCACCAACCTTGATCGCACCCACACCGAGCAGCGGCAGGATCGTCGAGGCGAGGCCGCCGGTCTCACCGGTGACCGCCTTCAGAGCGGACGCCACACCACCGCCGAAGTCGACGAGGTTCTTGAAGATGTCGAGCAGTCCGGCCTCGCCGAGAGTGAAGGCCAGCTCCTTGAATCCGTTGATCGCCTTCTCAGTCTTGATCGCCAGGCTGTCCTGCACAACCTCATACTGACGCAGAGCAGTACCGGCCGAGTTGGTCGACTGAGCGGTGATCTCGTTCGCACGGTCCACCGACTCCAACACGCCCAACAGGGACTCGAACTGACGCACGCCAGCGATCGCCTTAGCGGCGGTAGCCTTCTCAGCTTCACCCAGCCCATCGAACGCGACAGCCAGGTCGTTGATGATGTCCAGACCAGGACGCAGGTTGCCGGAGACATCCTCGACAGCCACACCGAGCTGCTCCAGGGCATCACGAGCGTCGCCAGCCGCGGTCACGCGGGTAGCGAAGGTCTTGAAGAAGGTACCGATCTCTCGACCAGACTTACGCGTCTGTTCACGGAGGGCGGCGATTAGGCCGACGGTTGAGTCTAGATTGCCCTTGGTGAAGAACGCCAGGGCGTTACCACCAGTCCGCAGGGCGTCGGCGAGGTCTTGGGCACTCGTCGCCGCAACGTCCTCGGTTCTGGCGAACTTGTCAAGGATCTGCTCGGCCGTGAGGTTGGCGGACGAGAACTGTCGGGTCGCACCGATCAGGATCTCCTGAGCCTGCACCAGGGTCAGGGTCGAGATCTTGGTAGCGAGCACCGCCACCCGGGCTCTCTCTTGAGAGTCCTCGATGGATAGACCGGCCTGCTTGAACACACGGGTCGTGTCGATCACGGCCTCAGCCGTGCCGCCTAGCTCGCGGGCCGTGCGGAGGGCCGCCTCGGCGACTTCGTCCATGCGATCCGATAGACCAGCGATGTCAATACGCTGGATGTTCTTGAGCTGGGTCTCGAAGTCGACGAGGAACTTCACACCGCCCTGGATCGAGCGGTTCAGGGTCGCAAAGATCGGGAGCAGGATGGCGAACTGAGCCATACGCTGCACGAATCGCTTGGCGAAGATTTCAGACTGGCTAAGGTTGGTGGCCACTCTCTTGGTAGAGCGACCCACGTCCGTCATCTGGGTGTTGAGTTCTCCGGCGGACTTGGAAGCCTTACCAAGGGACTGCGGAAGGCCAGCCGTTGCTTGGCTGATCTTCTTGAAGACCCTCGGGTTGATTTGGACATCCAGGATTTGCAGGATGCCCTGTAGTTGGATCTTAGCCACGTTTCAACTCTTCCACCAATAGCTCTGACACTCGCTTCTGGACGGCCTCCTGAATAGGGACTGCGTTACGCCGCACCCACTCAGTGTCATACCTCTGAAGCTTGGGAGGAAACTCCCATCGCCCAGTGGACCCCAGAGTCCCGCCGGGCAGCATCAGGCCGCCGAGGGGGGCGTTCAGTCGAATCTCCTTCTGTGCGTCTGGATCAAGCCTGCTACGCGGGACGTACCCGAAGCCGAGAACCTTGTGCCCCGGCCCACCCTGCGGGGTGGTAACAAACTCCAGCCAAGAAGAAATAGATAGACTTGCCCCCTGCTCCGGATGCGGCGTCCTTGCGATGAGCTTCGCCACATCCCCGAAGTCGAATCTAAGAGTTCCTCCCCTCACGCTAACTCGAAAAGTGCTTTCGTACGCCTTCAGTAGATTGCTGGCGTCTTGAATCGTAATGCCCAGTTGGCTGAGGCCCTCCGAGCTGATCACAAATAGGAAGAACGCGGTCTGCGAGATCCCTTGGATCCCCATCCCGCTGTTCCCGAAGATCATGGCTTGCTTGAGTTCAGTCTCGATCCACGGCTTCAGGCGACGCATCACCGCCCGCCACGTCTCCCTGAGACTCTTCGTCACTGCCTGCTTCGGGGCCTTCAGCTTCAGGCGTGTCTTGATCGCCCTCGCCATCGACCTCCCCCTTCTCCTTGACGATCGCGTCGTCTACCTTGCCCTGGAACTCCTTCTCTGCACGCTTCAGCTCACTGTCCATCTGGGCGGCAAGCTGGCCGGTCAGATCCTTCAGCCACTTCTGTTCAGGGTACTCCGCAACGATCTTGTCTCGCTCGCCCTCCAGGATGGCGGACTGCTTAACCTGGGCCTCCATGGCCACGGTCGACTTCGTGTTGAAGTCCCGCTCCTCCACGTACGCCTTGTAGGTCTCCCAGTAGGGCTGCTGCGTAGCCTTGACGACCGTGCAGAACGCCATCATGGCGTCCAACTTAATTGCCTCGGCATAACCCTCGCAGGAGTTGGTTAGTACGGTCTGCTGCACCATGAACTGGCGGAACATGTCCAGGCGAGCCTTGCTGAGATCGCCTGCTGTATTAGTACACTCCTCAGTCTTCCCTTGGCGTGTTTGAGTCTCCAGACTGTGCTCTAGGAGTGCGACCCGCTTGACGACCTTGGTCAGATTATCCTCCGACTCGTCGTCCCAGATGCCGTGCTCGCGGAGCAGTTCCTGCATCGCAGCCCGAGGCAGGATTCCCTCATTGAGGGCGGCACTGTAGGCCTTGAGCCGCTCCATATCCGCACGACTCTCGTGCTGGAGCGTGGGCTCCAACAGCTCGAACTCCATTTCGGCACCGTGGCGATCTACCGCCTTGAACACTCTACTCACGCCTGTCTCCTGGTGTACCGCTCGACGAGCTTCTTTCGCCAAGCAACGTAGTTTTCGCGTACCTGCCTTTGCATGCGGAACCGGTCTAGGAAGGGAAGCACATCGTCAACGCACGAACGCTCCCCGACCACTTCTAGAACCCACTTGTCACCCTCCATGTAGGTGACGCCTGCACCCAGCTCAGCCCGGAGGGAGTGGATACAGTTCTGGTGCTGCTGATGTGCGTAGAACCGAACGCTGGGCGTGTCGGTGAAGTCGATCACTTCGAGCCCTTCGATGAAAGCCTTGGTGACGAACAAAGAGTTGTCGCCCCGCAGCTTCACCGGACGGAAGTGCACTTCGTAGTCCTGCATCTCGGTGTGCGTGCAACGCATCATGTCGTTCAACATGTTCTTCATGTCAGTCTTGAAGATCTCGCCCGCCTCTGAGTGTTCGTGACGACGATCGTACTCGTCGAGACATCGAACCATCGCGTGACGAAGTCTTCGAACGACGCTGTTTGTCAGCACGGTCCGGGAATCTAGCTTCCTCTTCATCTGCCGTTTCTCATGCGGGGAGAAGACTTGCTGGCCATGCCAAGCGTAGTACGCGTGCCACGTCCGCGGAGATGCTGCTCCTCGATCTCCCCAACCCTATCAATGGCGTCCTGCTCCTTGCCAACGATCTGTCGGACACCGTCCGAATTCCTACCGTAGATCTCGTCAATGATGCGACGCTTCTCTTGTGGCGAGTACTTGACGAACGATCCCCACGGGCAATCCTCTGCGTGCTTTGGGCGTTCGCCCAATCCCTTTGGACGGCCACCGCCAACGCCACAGGTGCATGTGTCCACGAAGTAGCCGTCAAGAGTTAGAGCTTGCTCCTGGTGGTGACCCACCTTGGTCAAGCTAGCCTTGTTGGGCTTGGCGGCGTCGTTCTCCGAACGCTTGGACAGGTGGTGATGCAGCCAGTCATCAAACTGCTCGTCATCCTCCAGCACGTCCATGCTGGGGCGATCTTCGTAGGCGTCAAACGCGATGTCGTAGATCTTGCTCCAGTAGACGAGGGCCTTCTGGTTGACGTTCAGGTCTGGGATGCTGCGATTGAATAGACTGGGCAGATTCTCTTTGCCCAGCACCCAGAACAGCCGCCACTCCGGATCGCGTGCAACGCGACGAATGTCGACGGTCGGCAGGATTCCCTCTCCCACTACTTCGTTGGCCACAAAGGTAACGAACTGGGGATAGAGACGCCTGTCTTCCTGGAAGGCCTTGTCGCTCGACCACCGCAGATCGCCTTCATCGTCTATGACGATTCGACGCATCAGGCAGTAGACAGACTCGGCGGTGGATGCATACTCGGCTGAATGAAGGCAGAAGTCCTCCCGACGCTGTCTAGCCTCTTCAGCCTTTACAAGTGCAGCCTCGATCTGGTCCTCTAGCTTACGCTTGCGTGTAGCGAACTTCTGACGAGACTTCTCGCTACGCAGGAAGGACACATGATCGTCCACTTCGGACAGGAATGACTCATCCTTCTCGGTCCACCGGCCAGCATCTCTCGCGATTTGCAAGACTTCGTCTTCGGTGGGTACGCCGCCGTTCACCAGCCGCTGGTAAGCCAGTTGGCGTTCGAGAAGGGCGTGGTTGCGATCAGTGAGAGTGGGATCGCGGACTACCACATGATCGACCGGAGTCTGAATAGAGTCCGGGATCGAGACCAAACGACGGTCCCATTGGATTTGACTAAGCAGCTCTTGTACAGTCTGCATCCGAGCACCTGTGAAGGGGGCGGCCCATCGTCTCGGGCCGCCCCCGGCTTGGTTGGTTTAGAAGATGCCGAAGTCCGCTCTGGTGAAGGACGGAGCACCCACGTTGAATCGCGAGTTTCCGGTCTGGAAGAGCACGATTCGGTGGTTCGGCTGGTAGAAGTCGTGCGACACGTTGAAGGTGTTGAACGACTGGTAGTTGTAGGTGATGGTCTTGTTGTCGCCACCGGCGTCGCCGCCGCCGTCGTCCACGCTGGTCAGACGGTTGGAGTCACCAAGGTCCACCTGGTGGCCATCACAGGTGCGGATGACCAGGGTGTTGGTCGGCTGAGTGTTCTCGCTGACCGACGCGTCGAGCGTGCAGTCCAGGTCAGACTTCGCCTGGACGAAGTCACCCTGCGAGGTGATCACCTCGATCGAGGCGGTCACAGAGAGCGGGAACTCGGGCACACGGGCGAACGGACGCTTCGAACCGTGCTCGAAGATGTCCTCACGGCCGATGTCGATCGACACCGTGATGTTCTGGATGTGCTCGACGATGTTGTCGGTGTTGGCGTCGCCGATGAGCTGGCTCTGGTCGGACGCGGTGCCAGGACCCTGTGCACCGAAGCCACCATTGACGTAGGCCGAGTCGATGCCCGAAGAGGCGAACGCGGTCACGCCAGGGATGTCCTCGGGGAGGACCGAGCGGGCGATGTCGATCTCTTCACGACGCTGGATGCCGGAGCCAGCCACGATCACGCCGAAGCGGTCAGGCGGACCAGCAACTTCCTGAGCACCACCCTCGATCAGCTCGGAGGTGTTGCCGTCGTGACCGAACACGCCGGAAGGCAGACCCTCAGGAGCGAACGGGTTCTCGCCGTCCTGCTCGGTGAAGAAGTCGACGAGCGGCAGCGAGCCACCACCACCGATGGTCACACCGGAGAGGTTCTCAAGGGAGCCCCAGATCTTGTCGTTCGAGACGAGGGTGATGTCCTCGGAGACGAAGCCGTCCACCGGGTAGGTGTAGCTCACCGAAGACAGGTAGGCACCGGACACGGTCATGATCGACAGGGGAGAGCCAGTCGCTCGGAACTTCGTGTCCGAGTAGATCTGCATGGTCACGTCCATGCGGTAGTCGGCGGTGCGGGCCACGATGTCGTTGCCAGCCGACGGGCTGGTGCACATGAAGAACAGAGGCTTCGAGCCGTCCATGACCTTCGAGAGAGTCATCTCGATGTCAGGCTGACGCTCGGACTGCTCGTACACCTCCACCTGCCCCATCTGGAAGACCTCTTCCAGGTTGAAGGTAGTGGTCGAGCCAGCGGACTGGAGCCCGCGGGGGACTTCCCAGAGGCCAGCCACCTCGTCGAGGCCCGAGGCCATCGGACCGGCGGCGTACTCACGGGAATTAAGCGGAGCCACGGCACCCGTCGCGGGAGCAGCGTTGTCCTTAATTGCGACCTGTTCGATGGCATAAAAGACGCGTCTGTTAGTCACGTTACCTCTCCACTGTCAAAGCGGCTTCTTGGTGTGGACAGATGCCACCGTTCATGTGTCGTCCTGTATTGCAGTTCCAGCACAGGATTTGGTACAGGTCAGGCCGGAACTCCCTCACAGCGTCTGCAAGCACGCCAGCCCTACTTCTCTCTGCCCTATGTTCCGCCCCGCCCCCATTCACATGGTCAAGGGTGAGAAAGGCCTCGTTTGTCTCACCGCAACACTGACATTCTCTGCCGTAGAGTTCCAGCACCGCTTGCCGCTGGCCCTTGTGTCGCTCAAGAGTCTTACGATTCCTCTCTTCCTTGTGGCGAAGATAATCGGCCCTACAATGCTTCTTGCGAACTTCACCGTGACGTCGGCAGTAGTAGAAAGGTCGCCCTGTGCGAGGGTTAATTTCCTCCACCTTCTCGACACACCCAGACCAGCCGCAAGTTCGCATGAAACTCTCCTGGTGGTTAATACACTAAACCGGAGGATCGATGTCAGGCGGGATAACTCGAATCGGAGCGAACACATGCGGGATCGGAGTCGTAGGAGCGTTGAGCGTAAGCATTACTTCCTGCTCGACAATCGCTCTCTCGTACTCTCCGGTCGCCCCGACGTTGCGTGGCTCGGATTCCTCGATGTCGGCAATGTAGCGAACAGAGTTGCCGCTACCGACGGTAGTCACGGTCACATTATTGGCCAGCAAGGTCTGATACGGGATGTACTCCGGCGATAGGGTGTTGAACAGCCCAGACAGCGGCAAAGGCACTCTGTTGAAGTCGACAACGGGAAGCCTCTTGTGCCACTGGGAGTCGATGATGTCTACGATGTTGTCTCGCTGCAAGTCGTCCAGAGCCCAGATGTGGAACTTGATCCCGTCCGTCAGCATTGCACTGCGGTTGCCCAGCTCGTAGGCCTGCTTCGTGCGAGTGTCGATCTCGATGAAGACGGCCGGGAACGGTTGGGCTCGGCCTGACGGATAGACGAGCTGCATCGACGTTTCGGGGTTCGTCGCGTACTTGCTCTCTGTGTAGCCGTCCTTGAACTGCTGGTTGAACTGGTGCTCGAAGCTTACCCGCACATGGCGATAGGCAAAGCCAGCGTGCACGTCACCAATGTCCGTGTGCGGATCATTGAAGATGATGCGGCCATTCGTGTAGTCAATGGTGTGTCCGAACTGAGCATCCCCCGGCTCACGGAAGGCACCCTGGACGAATACACCCGAGGCAACCAGAGGTCCCTCTGTAACGTTGGTTCCGTCGAGGTTGACACCTGACTCGTACACCCACTCTCGGAAAGCAGACTGATAGACCTGTCCGACCTGGAGTCCTAGCTCCGCCGGAGCATTCGCGTCGGGCAGCAGTAGCGTCTGCACGCTGCCGTCGTAGAATAGGGATCCGCTGCTCACGTTCGTGAACGCCCCCTCGCGGAGCATGATCATGTCCGTGAACAGCTTGAAGTTGAGCTTCATCAAAGCTCTGTTCTTGAGTTCGAGACCCATTAGCCCATGTTCTCCCTAGTGTCGACGCTCTTCTCGTTGATCTCCTCTAGGAAGACCATGAGATAGGAGCGGCGGGTGAACCCGATAGGCCTGTCCGAAGTCACCTGATACCGGCGACCTTCGACGCTGATGGAGCGAGCCTCCTGAATGTACGGTAGTGCGGAGATGTCCACGGTCACGACAGCCTCGTTTGCTTTGAGATCGCCGATACCCATGGTGTCATCGCCCTCTTTGATGGGGCCGACCTTGATGAGAGCAGTGAATCGCATGTCGCGTGGTGTGATACGGACCCCAGCATTCCGTGTGTTGGAGCGAGGGATGGCGACCCGACCAAAGAAGGCATTGTATTGACTTGCTTGTGGCAGACTTTGGGTTGTCGTGTCGGCAGTACGCTCCGGTGGAAGATGGACGGTGATGTAGCGACCCTGGTTGTCCAGGAACACCTCATCCATGATGGTCTCATAGACGGCATTCAGGTGCGGCATGTTGATCAGGCCGCTGGCCGCCGGGAAGTCTTCAACTGTTGGAATCAGAACCATCTTACACCCCCAATGTCACCTGAGACTGTCGGATGAGTCGCTGATTCAAGCGAACCTTGGCGTAGCCCGGCGAGACCACCAAGACGCGGTCCGCGGGGTCATTCTCGGTCACCGGCTGCTTCGTCCGAGGGTCCATGATTGTAGTGCTAAAGCCCAATCCGGCGAATGTCACTAGGCCGGGCTCGGGGTCGAGAGTGCTAAGGAACGTGCCGATACGCACGCCGCCCAAGCTGGAGTCGTCCGTGATCGTTCCGGAGGGGCCTAGGTAGGCCGCGGTCCCCGGGCGAATCGTGCCGGTCAAAGAGAGCCAGTTGGTCCGGAAGTCGCCTTCAGTAGCAACGCCCACCAGATCTTCTGGGTCAGTAACGCGACGGAGGGACGGACGATACTCCCTGTTGTAGTTCAGGTGCTCAACGTCGTTGAGCTGGATGCCGAGGGGGCGAACGCCGCTTGGGTCGCGAGAGTACTCTGCGACGTAGCGACCGGACACACTGACCATGCTGACAACCCCGCCACGCTCGGACGTATTGAGCGTGATGAAGGTCAGGTCGATGCCCTCTAGTTGTCTTGTCGCCTTTAGCCCCATAGCTGCCTCGAACAGCGTCTACCGCAAACCTTCTGACTGGACATTCCCTTTGTGAACTGCTTGCCACAGTTCTCGCAGTTAGCCATTCCCCATCGCAGTGCACGCTGCACGGATCGGGCCATTCGTGTCTTCTCGGCACGCTCCGCGTTCAGCACGCCAATCTCGGATGCCAGCTTTCGTAGCGTGTTGTACGGAAGGTGGAGCACCTCCTCGATCTTGAAGGCGATCGGCGTGAACGGTCGGCCAAAGATTCGCTCCAGGTCGTAGGAGCGGTACGTGGCGTCCACCAGTCCGTCCTTGTGAGTCCTGTACACTTCGTACGGGATATCTGTTGGCTTCCTCCCTGTTGCGGCACCGTAGATTCTAGTGCCGTCCGGCAGATATAGGACGCCGCCGGGCGTCTTGCAGTGCACCAGCATTAGTAGATCAGCTTGCCGAAGTTTCCGGTGAGTCGGTTCAGGAACATCTTGACCGCGGTGTCCAGCTCCTTCTCTGCCATCTTGGCGTCCATCTCGAATAGGCGAGCACGCGTTTGGATTCGTGCACCACCGATCGACACCTGCACGCCGTCGGGGTTCCGCACAGTGATGTCGTCGTTGGCGGCACTGGCAACGGTGCTGACGTGCGGACCAGAGGTCGCCGACGCACTGAGTCGCTTCAGAGCCGAGATCTCTGAGGTCTTGATGATGTATTCCATCTGCAAGATGATGAGATCGCACACCTCGTCGTTGTTGGGGGTGATGGTGCCCGCTTCGAGGTCCACGTCCAGCTCGATGACGTTGATGCGGCGACCGCCGAAGCCGCCTGGAACGCCAGTGGGGCCACGGAACGTGACTGCGGTACCGAGCTTCTGATTGAGGCGGCGGACAGCCTTGGTGAGCACGTTCTTGAGGTAACCCTCGTTGAACACCGCCCCGTCTGGATCGCCGATGTCAATCTGGACGGCGGTGTAGATGCTCGCGGTCTTGTCGGTGGGTGGCGTGAAGCCGATAGACACGGACGGAGAGGTCACGCAGAAGTCCTCAGAGGCCTCTACGATCGAACCGTCCTGGAGGGTGACATCCCACGCGATTCGCCAGTCGCCTAGCTGGAAGCCGCCAGGGACGGTGCCAGACGCTGTGTACTTGCCGGTGGACGGGTTCACGCCGGACCCGGATTCCGCGAGGGTATCCGCCGCGTCGAAGACTTGCCACGAGACACCGCTCGCCTGAATTGGCGAGCCGTTGAAGTTCAAGAAAATGTCGAGTTCCGACAGTGCGGAACCGACAATCAGGGTCTTACTTTGGGTCGCCATCGCCTAACTCCTCCGGAGGAGAAATACACTAACGCCAGTTAATCGCCCGGCGAGCGAGGCTGTCGGCCCTCTCGTTGAAGTCGTTGCCGCTGTGACCCTTTACCCAGTTCCACGAGATCCGATGGCGGGCCGTGAGCTGGTCCAGTTGCATCCACAGGTCCACGCTCTTAACGGTCTTTCCCGCAGCGGACTTCCAGTGCTGGGTCTTCCAGTTGTGGATCCAGCGAGTGATCCCGTTGATCAGGTACTTGGAGTCCGTGTACAGCTCTACTTCGCAGGGTTCCATCAGCCAACTGAGAGCTTTGATCGCCGCCACAAGCTCCATGCGGTTGTTGGTCGTCCTCTTCTCTCCTCCGTTGATCTCGTGCTCGTCATCCCCGATGATAATGACCGCACCCCAACCACCATCGCCCGGATTGCCCTTACATGAGCCGTCCGTGTACACGACAGCCTTTCGCATCAACATTCCTTTGGATAAAAAGAAACGGCGGCGACAGCGTAGAACGCCGTCGCCGCCGCGAAGGTCAAGAAGAAGTTGTTCAGCAAGCTCTTAGAACTCGCCGAGGAGGACTCGACGGGAGTCGAGAGCGGCGAAGCCGTGCTCCATCCACCCGTAGATGCCAGCACGCTGCTGACGGTAGAGTGCCGGATCCTCGTAAGTCTCCAGCTCCTTGCGGATCGGCATCACGAAGCTGTCCATGGTGGACAGGTCGAGACCGAGGCAGTACTCGCGGAGCGTCACCGAAGCGACGGTCTGGTGCGAGCGGCCGAGCACGTCCGTCACGAACGCCTCGTACTCCTGCTCCTCGCCGAACTCGGTCATCTCGTGGAGGACCACGCCGTAGATCGAGGCGAGACCGTACTCGCGAGAGACGAAGATCTCCCGGCGGGTGAACTCGTCGATCTCGTTGGTGTCCCACGCACGGACATCCTCCATCGCCTCCAGCGACAGGTACACGTCGGTCAGGCGACCGCTGTTCCCGTTGCCACCGGCACCACGAGTCATCGCGGTACGCATGCGGCTGATCAGCTCCTTGGTGAACTGACCCGCGGAAGGAGTCGGGGTGAGAGTCGAACCGGTGAACGCGGCATCGCCGAGGGCGGAGATGACAAGTCCACGGCCGTCAGCCGCCGACAGAAGGACACGCCAGCCGTCCGAGTTGATCTTGCGGACAAAGCCAGCCTCGTACACGCGGATCGCCCGCATGATCACGTCGAAGCGAGCCTCTTCGGCGTACCGAATGTCCCAGTCGATCGCATTGCCGATCCGGAACGTCGGCACCCAAAGCTCGTCACCTTCAACGTGACGCTCGGGCACTCGACCCTGCTTCGGCAGCGTGAAGGCGATGAAGTCGTCTTCGCTACCGGGCTGGATGAAATCGAGCGGGTAGTTCGCCTGAGCACCCGGTGCAAGCACCTGACGCTCGAAGATCTCACCGAGGTTGTCCCGGTCGAACACACCCTGGCGGAGAGGCCAGTTCAGCTCGGCCGCCATTGCTCTCTGAGCGGTCAGACGCTCAGGCTCTGCACTGGATGCAGTTGCCTTGAGCATTGCCACCGATTCTGGACTGAAACGCTTCATCTCAGGTTTCCTCCGTCTTTCCTATGCCTTAGAGATCGATTCGGACCTTCAGGAACCCATCGGACCCCAGAGCACTGAGTGCCCGGCCAATCTCAGGTCGGAGGGCGTGAACCTGCTGGCGGCTGACCTGACCGTTGTCGGCGAGGTACAGCGGATCGCCAGGAGCGTAGGTACCAACGCTTGCTCCATCCGCAGTTGCAGTTTCCACGAAGTCGGTCTCGAACTCGCCCTCGGTGGCCAGACCCACGACCGAACCCTGAGGCACGACGTTACGCTGGCGGTACTCGGGGTGACGCATGAAGTTCAGAGCTTCAACGTCGTCGAGCAGAAGACCGGCAGGCTGTGCTACCTGCCCGGACACGGCAGTGGCGTCAGCGTACTTGACGAGACCGGCAGCGATGTTGTCGAAGGACATCACCCCGCCACGCTCAGCAACGCCAGACGAGGCACTGTCGATGTTGGTGTCGAAGACTTGTCTTGCTTCCTTCAGAGCCATTTTGAACTCTCTCCCGTCTCTGGTGCCTTACTGTGCGGCCGGATCGAAGTCGGGCTTCTGGCTGTCGTCCTGGTCATCCTCACCATTCAGACCAGCGAAAAGCTCGGTCGCGAGAGTTCGGGCCGGGTTCGGCTGGTCGTCGCCAGCGTCCCCACCAGAAGCACCCGCAAGATTGGGCGTTGCAGTCGGCTGGGCGTTCGAGAGGGCCTGCTCCGGCTCGCGGCCACCCTTGACGAGGCGGTGACGCGGGCTTGCAAGCTCGCTAGAGCTGACACCAGACTGCTGTCCTAGACTTTCGGGCTGGAGAGCCTTCTCTCCGCCTTCGGATCTCTCGTTGTGGCGAGCAAGGAGGGCGTCGAAGAGCTGGGTCTTCGAAGACTTCGCCTGCCCGTTGTCGTCCTTCTGAGCCATTACGGGCTTCTCCTCAGAGTTGCTCTCGCCGTCGCTGACCGGAATCTTGGCTGCGAGCAGCTTCTTCTCGCCGAGCCAACCCTCGTAGGCCTCGTCAGAGTCCTGGGCAAGGCCAGCAGCGACGTATGCGTCGATCTCGTCGTCCTGGAGTCGACCCGCAAAGACCTCGCGGATCTCACTCTCGCGAATCGCCTGCTCGGCGGTAGCAAGCTCCTCCTCCAGCTCCTCGGCCTTGGCGGCCTTCGCGATCAGACCGGCAGTGCTCTGCTCGATCCAAGAGATCTTGGCCTGCCACGCAGAATCACCGTCAGTGACGCTGTCGATCTTGGCGATCTCGGGAGGGGTGTCGCCGGTCGCACCAGCAACTGCCTCGACCAGACTGTCGAGACCTTCGTGACGGGCGTTGTGAGCGGCCTGAACGTCAGCCAGATCCTTGCCCTGAGTCTCTACGGTCTCTTCGAGATCGGAGACCTTTCCTTCCAGCTCGGCCTTGGTCGAACGAAGCTCAGTGGCCTCCTCCGCAAGAGCACGATGCTCAGCCTCGGCCTTCTGCTGAGCCTCCGCCTGAGCCTTCTCGTCGAGTGCGGCCTTCGCGGCGTCACGAGCGATCTGCTCAGTATCGACGGCGGGAGCCTGTGGTTCGTTAGGCATCGATTCTCTCTCCTCGGTTCCGAAAGCTACCGCCATCTCACTGGCTTCTGAATCGGAGGTAGTGAAGTCCGTTACACTTACGGGCCGGTCTTCAATTCTCCTAAGTAAACTAAGAACTGCATTTTCTGACGTGGCTTGTGGGATAAAATCCTGCACGTCCTTGGCATCGGATCGTTTATTCGCAGGAACGTCCACCACACCTTGGCCCCCGAAGGTAATATTGCGTAGAACGCGGCCTACCCGGCGACCGTCATAGGCTCCAGAGCCCTTGCAGGCCCGGAGGTGCTTGTCCATCCACGAGGTCTTCTCGTTTCGCTCGATAATCTCGATTCCGCCCTCTGCCCGACCGTTCTTGGCCTTGAAGACGCCGTAATCGTAGTTGTCGAACCAAGCCTCCATGGATACAAACAGTCCGCCCTTGGCAAAGCGGTTTTGGATGTCTCCCGCGTGTGCCTTCACGCTGTCTAGGAGCTTGTAGATCGCAGCTTCTGTCCAAAGCTCAAAAGGCTGATCCGGCAGGGGTCCATCGAGATCGATGACGTTGCCGCCCAGATCGCGAGCTTCGACGCTGTACATGACGCCAATGATGTCTGCGTCAGAGTGCTGCCAGTTGGTTGGCTTGAGGACCGGAGTTGCACGAGCCTTCCAAAGCTCTTCGGCCAGGAAGATATCGTCATTGTCGTTCATGCCCGCGGTGACCAGGCACGACTGGACATACATCAGATCCTGCTGGTTCTGAAGATCAAACCCGTACCTCTCACCAAGCTCCTCCGCACGGGCTCGCAACTGGGCGGGCTCGACGACAGGAAGTGTAGGAGCTTCAGTCACAGCCGCAGGGAGACAGGCCCAGGTTCTGCTGGACTCGTATCCCTCTGCAAGCGGCAGCGACATTGGTGTCTTGAGGTCGATCATTATCTCGCCCCTAGGGCAAGGATGTATTCCGCGGTGGCGAACTCATCCTCTGTGTAAAAGTCCTGAGGGAGAGTAGTCCCCTTGGACTGATTGCAGGTAGCACACAACACTACTGCGTTGTCGCGAGCCAGACCGAACCCCAAGTTCATGGGATAGTGGTGGTCGACCTGCAAGTCCTGGGTGCTATCGCACTTGAAACAACGGTCACCAAACAACTGGCGGGTGAAGCGTTCATCTGCCGACGAATATCCGGCATCGAGACCTGCCTTCACTTCCCGTCGCATGCGGTGATAGTTGTTGTGGCAACGACGACATCTCGGATGTCCATCACCACGATCAAGAATGTTGTCGCCCGCGACCAAATGGCCAGCACGACACACGCCGGTGCCATTGATGCCGCCCTTCCAGCCAATGCGGACGCGTGCACGATCACGCTTGCATGCCTTACAGTACCGGTGTCCACGGGCGTCAATTCCCGTGTTCTCGGCCGTATATGCGTGTCCGTGCTTGCAGTTCATCTTAAGCGAAGTTCTCCGGCACATGCTCGTGACTACCGCATGGCATGTTGGTGCCAGTCTGGTGAACATGGTGACCGTCGATCATGTAAGCCTTGGGATCCGCGGCGTCGTCACTCACTTCCTTGTGGTGGTGTGCACCCAGTCGGTTCTGAGGACCGTGGGTGTGTCCGCCGAGAAGCGGCCCGCCAGGAACGTGCGAGTGAAGGCCGAGCGGATTGTCGGGGGTGTGAATGTGCCGCCCGTAGTAGATGGTCTTCTCTTCCTCGGTGACGGGGACAGAGGTCCAGTACGGTGCGTCCGGCTTCACCTCGTGGCCGGTTCTATCACCCGGATCCGCAGAATCAGAGGTTCGTGGCACGGAGTCGTCGTGATCACGCTGATCCTTGTATCCAGCCCCTGCAACCGTCAGTTCGCTGGATAGCTCTGGAGTCGCATCCGCCTCCGTCTTCGCACGAGCCAGTGCGTCCTCAAACGCACAGCCGCCGAAACCGCGACGACGGATTCCACGCTCGGTAGCAGCTTCGTATTCTGCCTTGGGGTCCATTACGCGACGCCCTCCTCGAACTCGCTACCAGTGGTGTTGACGCCACCGTCCGTCTCAGTGAGACGCTTGACCGGGGAGCGTGCGATGCCGTCGGGCTCGGTCACAGTCAGCTTGACCTTAGAGCCAGCTCGCTGCTCGCGTGTGACGGTCACAACCTCAACGTTGCCATCACTGTCTAGGTCGATGGCACGATCGGTGTACACCTTCGCGTTGTTGCCCGCTTCGCGGATCGCGACGGTGTTGACGTTGTTGTTGTAACCAGCGTTCAGATTGCCAGCCATCATTAGCTCCGACGATTACGTGCTACAGTCTCAAGTACACGCTGGTCGCGTTCAGACTTCGCAGCCTTGACGCCAACGTACATCAGCTCACCCAACACCTCCTGCTGCATCCAGCTCGCCATCTTCGCGAACTCGTCACCGGTGACACCATCAGCCAACAGACGCTCTGCCAGAGCCTTAGCCTCGGCGAGCTTCTCCATCTTCTTGTCGATGTCGGTGATCAGGTCGGCCATGACACGCTGACGAGTCGCGTCGTCAGTCTCGGCGGCCTCGCCACGCCAGAGGGCGGCGTAGACTTCCTTGCGGCGACCGGTGTTCTCCAGAGTCGGAGTCTTGACCTCAGGCACTAGGCTCGGGTTCGCGGCGTTGGGGTCCTTGACTTCTGCCATGTCTGCCTCACTCCCGTAGCTGGGCTTCTTGCTCTTCTTCTTCTTGGTCTTAGTCTTGCCGTCAGTCGGCTTCTGAGGACCCCGGGCGGGATTCTCCTGCGACTTAGCCTTCTTGAAGTGCTCAATCTCGCCGAGCCGCTTCTTCGCTTCGGCCTCAGAGCTATGACAGCTCAGCTTCTTCCCCGCCTTGGAGTAGATGCACCACTGACTGCCCTGCTTGCGAATTACTGCGATTGCCCGGTCCATGCGGAGCCCTCCGGAGGGGAATACACTAAATTACTCGCCCGTGTTAATCACGGCCGGGTGCTGGTTAATCGAGCACTGCGTCCACGACGACACCATGAACTGGCGTCGCTGGTCCTTGGTCGGCTCCTTGCCGAACCTGGAGGCGTAGCGAGTGCACTTACTTTGGTAGGCGTCCAGCACCTCCGCCTTCATGTTGGCGTCAGCACCAGATTGGACCAGGTGGACGATGTAGTCGTCCGTATTAACTTCCTGCGGCGGGGCGGGCATGTGGCTGAAGACGTGGTAGATCAGATCCTCCAGAGAGGCCTTCTCCTCCTTCTTCGCCTGCTTGACGTTCTTGTACCCCTTCACGCGTAGGAAACGCTGACTCAGGCTATCCTCCACCTCCCGCAAGAGCTGGGTGCCGACAGCCTTCATTTCCTCGTACTCCTCGAACACCTCGGCCGAAGCACCCTTCGGGCCACGCGGGTTGGCCTGCTTCTTCGGAGCCGCTCCGGGCGACTTCGTGCTGGTGCCAGCGGGGCGACCATTCTGCTTTGGGGTCTTGGATTGACTGCCGCCACCGGGCTTCGGTGCCGCACCAGGCTCTGGCTTGGGAGCCATCTTCTCCTGGATCTTGGCCATCTCGTCCACGTGTTCCTTCTGGAACTCCAGGTCGCGTTCCTTCTTCTCGTCCTCGATGTCGAGGTTGGACTGCTGCTGCCGCGTCTCGACCATGGCGTCCTTGACGTACGGACCCATGTGAGGCATGACCTCCGGCTGATCCTCCTCGACGTTCTTCTGCTCCTCACGCTGCTTGTTGACTTCGATGTCGAAGTCGCTGATGCCGAACTCGTTGAGCAGAGTGTCCTTGGAGAGCACGCCACGGTCGGCGAGCTGAATGACGAGTTGCAGCCACTGCGTCTGGTCACGCAGGCTGTTGCGGCCCCACTTGATGCTGGGCAGACGACGGAAGCCAAGTGCATCCGCCAACGCCTTGATCTCGGTCATGAGCCAGTTGCTGATCAGCTCACGTGCCGACTCAAGTCGCTCAAGGACAGACGCCACAGCCACGAAGGACGAAGCGAAGCTCCCGCCTGTACCACCAAGCAGCACCGCAGGGATACCAAGTGCCATCAGAATGTCACGGTCCGCAGACTCGTGCTTCTTGGGATCGAATAGCTTCGCCACGTCCGCCGTGAGTACTTCAGCTTCAATGGCCTCGTTCCAGATGATGTTCATGGCGTTGCCAGGAACCTGGAGCATATCCGCTAGACGCTCGAAGTGCTCCTCTTCAGCCGGTAGGCCCTCTTTGACGTTACCGAGCTTGAACAGGAAGATCGAGTTGATGACAGTTTCACATGCACGCAGCTCCATCGCCCGCAAGCAACGCTTGAAGTCGATGTGCTCTAGTGCTGGCCAGATGAATGGAACCGCCCAGTCGAACCAGTCGAACTTGTTGTCTTGCAGGACGTACAGCTCGTCCTCGTCCAGCTCCAACTCGGCGGAGTAGCCCTTGCCGGGCGTCTTGTTGACTGTGAGCTTCTTCTCCAGCCTCTCCTTGAACTCGGGAGGCAGGGTGCCGCCGGACTCGGCGATGTTCTTGCCGCCAGCAGACATGAAGGCCTTGAACTCGCGGAGATCCTGGGGGCTGAGCAGCATGACCCAGTGATTCTGCCCGCGGAACTTCTCGCCTCGCAGATCCATCTGCAAGGGGTTCAACGCGGAGTAGCCCCAGGGGATCGTCTGAGACTTGTCGCCTTCGCTGGGCTCCTCGCCAAGGAACTCCTCGCGATTGCCGTCACGGGCGATCGCGGAGGCAACAGGGTCTACCTTCGCCTCGATCTTGGCGTCATGATTCTTCATCTCGGCATACATCGTGCCGTCCGCAAACACGCGAGTGTTGTACCGGCGGAGGCGACGTACGTCCGTGTCACTCAAGGTCGCATGGCGACGATGAATGAACACCTGGCCCGTAACGAAGAGTGTCATGAAGAAGTTGTGGACACGCTCCTTGATCTTGGCCTTCTGCATCCACGCGTTGATGATGTTGCGGGTGGACTCGTCAGGGTGCTGGATCTCCAGCCCCTCGGTCGCGAAGTCGGCGAAGATCGTCACGACGCGATTGACGATGCCGAAGTTGAGGAACGCCATCACACACTGGGCGATGACCTGGTGGTTCCAGCTAGAGCTGCTGGAGAAGCGACGTAGGTAGGTGAAGCCCTGCGAGCCGCCGCCCACCCACGGGCCAACACGCTCGCCTGCACCAAAGCCCTGGCCCGCTCCGAAGTAGCCGCCATAGCTCTGAGCCTGATAAGTTGTTCCGAGTCCGAAGGCTCCCTCGCCGACGTGCCCTCCGGCACCGCCCAGGAAGTTGCCGGGACCGAGGGCGGATAGACGACGCTCGACACTGTCGCCGAGATTGCCGCCGAAATAGCCCTTAGTTCGCTCATTTGCCCGTGCAGAGGCACGCGACATGGCCCCGGGATCGACCGCAGCCGTCCTCTCGATCGCTTCGGCCCGTGCCTTCAGACGGCCATTTGTTCGGCTAAGTGGAATAGTGGGCATCTAGATAATCCCTAACGGCGTTACCGTGTTCTTCGATCCAGGCCAGTCGAGTATTGCACTGGGTGCACAGTAGTCCTCGAACACGTCCCGTTTGGTGGCAATGGTCTACCGACAGGTACTTCTTGCGTCCAGTCGGTGGCGGGTCTCCACAGATCTTGCAGACTCCTCCTTGAGCCTCCAACATTTCCTCGTACTGCTCCAGAGTGATGCCGTACAGCTTCATGAGCCTGTGCTTCCGGTACGTGACACGATGCCTGCGGTGTCGCTCGGCATCCGGAAGCCTTGGTGGACCGGACTTTCCGTTGAAGGGGCTGCAATCAAAGCAGTTACGTCGCTTTGACTTCAAGCGTTTGCCGTCATGCTCCAACTTAAACGGCTGATCGCAAGTCTTGCAGGTGGGCATTTCAGCGTAATCCGATTACCAATTTCATTACTGCTGCACAGGGGGAGTACACTAAGACCCAGAGGGGTTAAAGTATGCAGCACTGCCTCGCTGCTTGTGGCGGCGACCGCCGATCGGCTTACGGCGTGCAGTCGACTTGTCGCCAGGCGTCACGCTGTGTCTGCGGTGGCCGTGGCCGAGATAAACGCCCGCCGCCCAGTTGGCTAGCAACAACGCGGAGAACCGGTCACGGCGTCGCATGTCCAGGCCTTCGGGCTGGTTCTGGAGTTTGGGGAGAATAAACCGCTCCACCCCGGTCGGCGTCACTTCCTTCACGATCGCACAGGTCTCGTTGATGCACTCGCAGACGTTGTCGTATGCACCCACGACCTTCGTGCCTCCGTTCGCCTGAACCTCCCAGTCGTCCACACCCCATAGCTCGCGAGCCAGCTCCTCGCGGATCGCCGGAGACGGTGCGTCGCCCTGGTAGAACCGCTGATACTGCCGCACGACCTCGTCCACGCCATTCGGCGGGCCGGGGAATAGGAGGCGACGCTGGTGGATGTTGGCTTCGAGGTTGTGGGCTGCCGGAGGCGTCCAGGTCGAGAAGTTCACGAGGTCCAGCATGAAGCGGCCGGGGGCCGCTCTGTCTGATGGATTCTCTAGCTGATCCGGGATCGGCCAGATGAGATCCTCAGGCTCCACCTCATTCCCATCGCCGTCGAACCGCTTGCACAGCCAGTCACGGACGGCAAGACCACCGCCGCCGGAGTCCATCGCGATGTACACGATGTTGAACCGTCTGCACGCTTCACGGATCTTGGCCGCTGACGTGGCCCAGTCAGTCTTCGTCCAGGCATCACAGAACACCAGCTCGTGACCGCGGTCGGTGAGCTTCAGGATCACCATACCGAAGTTGTCGTTCTGGCGGGCGGGGTCCAGCCCCATCACGTAGAACCCACGTGGGTCTCCAAACAACTCCACTTCGACCGGGGCCTCGCCCCGGGCGGCAATGGGTGTTGCTTGGTCGATTCTGGATCTCTTGATGAATCCATCACTGTCCGCGGGGAACTTGGCCTCATACTCCATCATGAAGCGATCGGACGAGAAGTTCGCCTTGTCTCGCAGGATGGTGTCGTCATCCAGGAAGTCTTCCGGCATGCCCTGGTAGGGGAGCTGGTATACAGCGTACTGGTAGTAGTTCCGTGCTAGCCTGTCGACTTCCTCAGGCGTGATCTCTGCGGGCTTGCCAGCCGAGATCTCCATCTGCTGCTCGTGCAGCACGCGGTGCAGCTCCTTCTTGTCGCCGTTGGATTCGATGAAGGAACGGTAGCTGCGATACTTCTTGTAGAAGTGGTTGTAGCGGTACGTCGCCGTGCCGGAGATCACCACCTGGTTACCGAAGTCCTGTGCGGCCTGAATTGCATCGATTAGAGCGGGTGCTGCGTCCATGCTCTTCAGTCGCTTGACGAAGTGGGCGATCGCGGCTCGCTGAGACGGGTTGGCGTGCACCGAGGTGAACGGCGACAGCACGATCTCGAAGGTGTCCTCGGGAATCGATCCGAACTCGTCAGCGATCAGCACCGTAGCACGGAGACCACGAATCTTCTCGCCGTCGCCGATCGGAATCGCGGTGATAGACGACAGGCCGACCTTGAGTGTGGCAGCGTCAGAGCCGTACTTCGGGCCACCGCCTGCACGACAGGCTTCCTGGATGACCGGCGACGCCTTGTACAGGTCGTCGATGTACTTGAACACCAGCTTAGCCTGACGATAGCCAGCACCAGCGATAATGACCTTAGTGCCAGGGATCAGCAGGCAGCGAACCAGTGCGTACAGAGCCAGGAGGAACGACTTGCCAGCACCACGACAAGCGAGCACCATGGGGAACTTCTTGTACCAGAGCATGTCGAACATGACCATCTGGAAGTGCTGAAGTCGGAGCGGCTTGCCGTACTGGTTGTTAAAGACCTTCTCGATGAACCACGACATCGAATAGGACGCGGAGTTCACGAGACCGCCCACTGGACCGTGGCGGTCGAACGAGTCCATGATGTCTTGCTTCGTGAAGCGAGGCTTCCAGATTGCCCCTCTCTTAACCCTCACTGACATGCTTGTATCCCCCTCTCCTGTGACGCTCCCACACCTGCAAGAGGAGTCGCTTGGTCACGTCCTTCGCTCGGTTGCCAGCGAAGATTACGTGCACGTCATGGTCCAGCATCAGGTCCCACATGTGCTTGAGAACCACCGACCGGGGCATGTACTTCTTGTTCTGAGTCATTCTTTTGGCTACGTGATACCGGCGGATGTCGAACGCCTCTTCCCACGTCTGCTCGATAACGAAGAACCTGACCGGAGGCATCCGGTCGATCTCAGCCATAATGCGACGACGACCGTCGGCAGACGAGAAGTTGTTGAACAACTCGTCGACCCCGGCCTTGCGTTCGATCGTGACGATGTGCTCTGCACCGTCGAGAGAGTAGTCTCCGCTGTCTAGCTTTCGATGGATGACCTCTGCGAAGTCATCATCTCCATCGAAGTCCAGGGGCGTCCTCTCCCTCGTGTCCACGATCAGCACTGGCTTCTTGGGAAGCTCGTACCTCGGCATCGGTCTTCCTTCTTTGCGTCCAACTAGAGGAGCAGCAGCAGCCGGGCCAATTCGCCCCCGGGTGCTCCTTGTGGTAATCACATGTGATCGTTTCGAACTCGTTCACCCACTGACTGGGATCATAAATGATCAGCATCCGTAGTCCTTCCTCGCGACTCCACCGGCGTGAAAGTACAGCTCTGGCCCGACGTGGGCGATCGTGCACTGGGTGTCCGCTACGCGAGCCTGCATGGTTGTCTCACCGTGCCGTGGGTCGGCAGTCATCGGCGGCTCCTCCAGCGGGCCAGCCTCGCGGAACACGCTCTTGCGTACGATCTGTGGGTTGTGGTTCCAGCCGTTGTCAAACTCGCAGACGAGGTACTCGTGACCTTGGTCAGTCTTCTCAACGCAGACCTTCGCTTCCACGAAGTCGCACGACCAAGGGTTGTAGTCCTTCTTCCGAAAGCCCCAGTTCTCGTGGGGGTCATACACGGCACGAAGCTGCACGATCCCGATATCCGTGTGCTGAGCGAAGATGTCCAAGGCCGTCTGGAACATGGGAAAGTCCGGACTCTTGTTCACCCAGTCGTTCTCGTGGTGCATACAGAACTCGCCACGAGAAACGGCCCAGAGTGTGTTGAAGCCGGAGTTGATTCCGTAGTTCGTGTCGGGCTGGATGATGACCTTGCGTTCCGCCTGGAAGTCCTGGAACATCCTCAGGTTTCGCTCAGCGTCCTCGCCGCTACCTTGTTCAAGGAAGCACCACTCCAGCTCGCCCCTGTGGTGTCGGGCTGCTGCCGCGGTGGACGCCAGAGAGACGGAGGCTAGGTTGTGCTTGCCGCAAGACAGGAACAGGATGGAGATCAAGCCCGGTTCGCACATGGCGTCGTACGGCTTGTACGCCTGAATCCCGTAGTCCTGGGCCATGCCAGCCCGCTTCGAACTAGTCATCTTCGTCTTCTAGCTCGGAGTCGTCCACACCGTCGACCGAGTTCAGCTCGGGACGCATGCCGTAGAGGAAGTCGCCGTCGTCATCGAGGTGTGCCACCTCGTCAATGCGATCCTCACGTTCCTCGGCGGGAGTGTCCTGGAGAGTCAGGCGACCGGCAGTCATCATGGCGTCAACGTCGCGGATGGTGCGACCGTCCGCAAGCTGATGAGTGTGGAATCGCCCCTGGGCCCACACGTTCTGAACGGTGGTGGGAGAGCCGTCCAGGATCAGGCGTTGGCCGACTTCAAGCTTCTGCATCTCTCTACCTCCTCTTCGAAAACGTCGATTCGCCGAGCCACGGAGTGCTCCGCGAGGACCTTCTCGAAGCCATTGCGGGCAATACGCTCGCGTTCTGCGTCGTTGGATGCGTAATGCCGGATCTTCTCGATCGCGTCATCCGCGTTGTCGTAGTAGACGATGTCTTCACCCTCGGTGAACAGATCGTCGATGTGCGTCTGGGCAGGCAGGCGGTCGGTGATAACCATCTTGCCGCAAGCCATCCCCTCGAAGATGCGTCGGGTGATCTCGCCGTGCTGCGAGCACTGGAAGACCATATTGCCCTTGTTCAGGAACCGGCCGTAGTCCTCGCCCCAGAAGTACCGCTGATTGGCGAACGAGTTCTTGCCGAGGGCCTTCTCGATCTTCTCGGTGAGACCGCGTCCACGAGGGCCGCAAGTGGTCACCACGTCGTGGTGAATGTCTTCGCTGTAGTTCGGGTGGAAGATGTGAGTGTCGGCACAGTGGGTCCACCAGCGAGCATTGAAGCCAGCATGCTGGTAGATCTGCGTGCACGGCCAGTCGGGCGACAGGATCAGGTCAAAGCGGGGTGCCTTCATCCGCTGAGCACGATGAGATTGGGGCTCATCTCCAGCTTCCTGGACCCACACCATGTCGTTGCTGAAGTACTTCCGATCCATGGCGGGCGAGTCGAACACGCCGTAGTCCAGGTGAAACAGAACGTCAACCTCGACCTGGCTTTGGTTTACGGCGTTGACTAGCTTGGACAACCCTTCGATAGAGTACTTCCGAATCTCTCCCTGGCGGGAGATCACGCCGTTGTTGTGGTACAGATTCACATCGAGGACTTCGTGGCCGCGACGAATCAACTCTTGGCGGAACCCAATCGGGGTTGACCATGGCTCTCCTTCCCAGAACGCGTATAGCATGGCGATTTTCATTCGGTCCCGGTCTCCTCTTCGACATCCTCGGTCTCATTCGAGGTGTCTTGCTGAACTTGAACGTCGAACAGGCCATACAGATACCCGTTCTCCAGCAGCCGCTTGATCTCGGCATCAGCGGCACGGTCCAACGTCTCGATCTCGTCGGCGGCCTGGGTTTGCTGCTCGCCAGTAGTCAGTTCGAGGGCTACGTCCACCAGAGTTCGCTTCTCGGACTTGACCTTGTCCAGACGTTGGGCACGCGTGGTCTTGAGGTTCTTCATGAGCGACTCGTATCGCTTCATATGAGTCTCGTATGACTCCGACCACTGCTTGTCGACCGTCACCCGGTAACGAGGGTCTCCTTGCTTCCACCGTTGCTCCCGGGTCTCGGCGACACACTTCTCCTCCTCCGTCTTCGTGTTCTGGGCACGCCACGCCAGCACGAACTCGATCAACGCGGAGAAGAGCATCTGCTCCTCAGCCTCAGTGAGTGAGTCGATGCCCTGGGTAACCTGCTCGTACTCGAAGCAGAAGAGGTTCTGCTCATCGCCAGAGAACTGCCCGACGGTCATGCGATAGCGAGGGGTGCGACGGAGCCGCGACATGAGGTATGAGTTTCGCTCATTGCGATTCATCTGCTCCATGAGGATGCCAGAATCACTTGCACTTGTAGCCTTCGATGTCGGCGACGCCGTCACCCCCTTCTCTCTCAACAATCTCCGTCTTTGTGTTGCAACGGCTCGGGCTGGATTGTTCCGATTCTTGTCCCAACCCAAAGCAGTGGCGATCTCCGCATCGGAATGGCCCTGCTCGGCCATTTCGAGGATGGTTCGCTTCTCAGCACCAGAGATCACC
>FUIF01012218.1_pt1 | contig 56966 bp, 52 predicted proteins | sample 1003461 | NCBI WGS metagenome assembly FUIF01 (sample SAMEA80401918, study PRJEB19352) | marine metagenome
CGCAACGTGCGAGTCATTATTACCATCAGTTTCAGAAATCGATAGAGAAGAGTTACCGATTTGAGAACCACGGATGAAGTGATTTGCGGTAATGTTATTTCCACTGAAGTTACCACTGGATCTAGTAACAACGCTATTTCCAGATGTAGCAGTGGAAGATGTGCTCAATCCATCGAGTAGGTCAGCGTTGAGGTTCGTGACCTTGGTTGTGGAAGTAACAACGAATGGTGCAGTTCCTTGAGCGATATCGGAGATGAACTGAGTACCTCTAACGGTTCCAGTAACATCAAGATTATTGCCCGTGAGGGTCATCATCGTTTGAGTGCCACCATACCATCTATGGACCTTAGAGGTGGTAGGAACTGAATACCAAAGTGTGTCATTCTGAATACCCAATGCATAATCAACGTTGCTTGCAGTGAGTCCAGGATAAAGAGTCAACTTAGTACCAACAGATCTGGTACCAGCGGTTGGAGCTGCAACACCAGCACCACTCCAATCAATTCTGTTGCCAGTACTACCATTCAGGTAAATCTGACCACCACCAGTTGAAGTGCTATTTGCCTTCGTGAAGATGATTTGACCAGTCGTGGTATCGTTCGCGTCAGATCTCAGGAACGAAGATGCGTGGAGGTTATCAACTCTATCTGCGTTCAGATTAGAGACCAACGTCGTAGACGTAATGGTCATTGGTGCAGTTCCAGTTGCCTGAGTTAGGGTCAATCTGGTCATGCTAGCCGAGCCCGCGAGCGTAAGCGTGCCCGAGGAAGTTAATGTAAATCTATTAGTACCAGAAGAGTTTCTGAGGATAAAGTTATTGGTGTACTGGGCATATAGACTGTTGTTGTATGCCTGAATCTTAAATCCTTTCTCTCCAGTCCACGTACCACTATTCGTTAATGCGAAGTCGCAGTTCGCGGAGAGTTTCATTGCATTGTTACCACCAGAGAAGGTAACATCGCCCGCGAACTCAGGATTTGCGGTCAGGTCATAAGAAACACCATTACCAATCAGGATTGCTCCATTTCCTGGTAGCGCCTGGAGACCAGTACCACCTCTAGCGATTGGGATATTACCCTGAATGTTATTAATGTCTAGGTAGAATGCAGAACCATTACCATCGAAAGTTGCGGCGTCAATATCGCCGCCCGAGGCTGCGTTCTTGACTTGAAGTCTACCATCGTCGCCGACGCTAAACGTTGACAACTTGTATTGAGCAATACCCAGAGTGGAATACTCATCGAGTGTAGATTCAACTCTATTCAGACCAAGTGTAATCTTACCTTGATAGGTGTTGATTCCAACTCCGTTAGGCGCGAATGTGGTTAGAGTAGAAGTTACGTCGAATGGTTGTGTGGTACCAATACCAACGAGGTAGTTACCTTCTGGAAGGAAGAATCACCTCTTAGGAATGTATCGGTGTTTGCCTCACCAGAACCAAGTCTGGATGGATCAACTGTACCACTAATGATGTTAGATGCGTCAATCGAAGAACTTGCATTCAAGGACCAGTTAGTTGCATCCGAAGATGATGTATTAACTGTTGCCTCATAGGTGACATTCTGTTTCGTGAAGGAAACTGTTCCGAAACCTACTGCACTAAACGCCTGAGTTGCAAACAGAAGTCCGTTGATGGAGTTCAAGGAGTCCTGTCTGGAATCGTGTAGAGTGAAGGAGTTTGTGGTTACAGAACCCGCGAAGTAGAATCCTGTAGCAATACCCGTAGGTAGAGAACTTCCAGATCCAACTTTATCAACATACAGAGGATCACCTTGTGTGAGTCCGTGTGTAGGAATTACGATCTGATTTGTATCAACATCAAATGCTCTTCTAGTCAATCTGTTAGAAGTACCAGTACCCGATGCATCGAGGTCGATCTTGGTGGTTAGAGCGTAGTTAGTATAAAGTTCAATTGCGGTAGTACCAACACCAACTTTCTTAACGTAGTAAGTATCTGCGAGTTGAAGAGGAGAAATTGCAGTTCCAGAATCAACGGTGAAGAAGAGTGGGTCTCCATTCTCGAATAGTGCTGCAGTTGCTGCACCACAAAGGATTCTATCCTGAGCGAAGTCAATATCACCACCAACTGCAATATCAGTTGGAGTAAAGGTGAAGGATACTGCAGAACCAACCTGAGATGTTGTGATTGCAACTGCGTTTCCGTCAGCGATATAGTCGGTCAATACAGCAGAACCAGTAAACTTCTGGTTATTGGTTAGTGTCAGATATAGTCTTGTTTCAACACTTCCGACTGTTGCGGTGAATGGTGTACCTACACCTGCTGCACCACCAACTTCAGAGTGGTCATAAAGTGTGACGATATCACCAACTGCGAAGTTACGACCACCAGTGTTAATACCAAGGGAAGTAACTGTTCCAGAACCACCAACTGTAACTTCACCAGTAATACCAGTACCAATACCAGATGAGGTATCAAGTCTAACGCCCGTGTAGATACCAGCGGTAGGATATTCAGTACCACCAGTCAAGTTCGTTAGTGTTAATGCAACACCACGTACAAGACCCGTTGAACCATATCCAACTTCTGGGAAGGAAAGTGTATCAGTGTTAATGCCAATTGCAGGAGGTGCGGTAACGATACCAACTGCACCACCATCAGAAACTGTACCCTTGACTTCATCACCATTATCGAAGTCATAAATGGTGTCGTTATCGAGAATCAGATACTGAGACAGAACGTCAGTAACAAGAACATAACTGAAGGATGGTTCAACAACCGTGTCACCAGTTTGTAGATTAACTGCAGGAATCTGGTTGACTAGTTGAGTTCTTCCATCATCAACTTTCGCTCTGAAGAAGTTAACTGTCTTAGGTGGAATTAGATCGGGGTTGATCTGACCAATGTTGTTCAACTGGACAATTGCGCCAGGAACTGCGTTGTAGATACGTTCTTATCGATGAAACCACCCAGTCTGTTGTTGAGGAATCCTCTGACTGCCAACTGAGTAGAAACTCTCTTGTTCAGCGGACCACCGATTTCATTATCACCGAGGTCTTGGTCTGTGGAGAATTCTTCAACCGCAACACCACCAGAGAGTGATAGTCGGATAGAATCCAAGTTACCAATCGAAACAGTGTTGTTGAAGATGATGTTACCAGTTCTGTTGAACGCAGTAATGAAGTCACCAATCTTAAAGTCACCCAGTTCGTTCGTACCAGAGGAGAAGACTCGTCCGCCACCTTCTGCAACCTGTTCAGTCTTGGTATCAGTCTGACCGCCGTTTTGTGGTAGTGCGTTATAGTCAACACCAGATCCAGAATATTCCCACGTATGTGAGGAGGAGTTAATAATGGATGGTCTGTGGAAGTGTAGTTTGTAAGTTTCGGGTAGATTAGAAACACCAACGATGTTGCCACCAGTTAGGTAGAATCAATCTTAGAATTAGTTGTCCAATATGTGGAAATACCAGTGATCTGAGTAATGCCAGCAGAAACTGGAGATCCATCATGAGAAGAAATGTTCAGGTTATTAGTACCATCGGTTACCTGGAAGTTTCTTCTAACGTCACCAGACAATTCGACAGAAACAACCAGTTGTCTGGAAGAATTGTTATATGTCAGTGCGATACCAACTGCGCTACCACCAGAAACTGCCTGAGTAACTTGTCTACCAGAAACAAAGTTGACTGTTCCAATTCCAGTTGCAAGAGTCAGACTCTGATAGATGTTGTGTCTCGTTAGAACCTCAGTAGCGAAGAATTCTTGAGTATTCTTCTTGAAGGTGTTAATACCAGTGGTAGTTTCGGTCAGATTAACCCTAGTTGCAAGACCATCGTCCTCAAAGACCTCAACTGTATTAACGTCAACGACCTTCAGGTAATACTGGTTCTGAGAAACCAGACCACCCAGAACTCTGATAGGAACATCTTGTTCGTCACCTTCATAGATGACAGAATCGCCATTCTGGAATGGGTGTGCAGTCAGAGTAATTTGATCAAGGTTCAGGTCAACTGCACCACCTTGGGTAGATGCCGCACCGATGAACTCAACAACTGTTGGAGAAGTCTTGAAGTTCGCGGTTACGTCATTGTTGTCATTATCAAAGAATCTTGTAACATAAAGGTCCTGAGTGGAGTTACCGAGACCAACAACCTTGAGGGTTGTCAGACCACCAGAGGTACCAGTCTCTGCAATTCTACCTCTATCAAACTTGAAGGACGCTGGGCTGAATCCAGTAGATCTTAGTGCGAACAGACCGAAGTTAGTCGCGGAGTTCGTAATGGATAGGTAACCACCAGACTGAGTTAGAGAACCATATCTACAGAAGATTTGGAAACAGGAAACAACCTGTGAGTAACCATCGTTAATAACACGCCAACCAATACCACCGAAGGAAACCATGGTGAATGCCGCAGCAACCATGGATTTACCCTGTTCTGGTTGAATGTTATCTGGATCGACTTCTGCCTCTTCCGCAACAATTGGAGAGTTTGGAGATCTGACCAAATTACCATCAACAAGGATACCATTTGCACCCAAGAACGATAGAATCGAGCAGTTTTGGATGTATGGAGATCTGGTAATTAGTGGTTTGTCTAGTTTCGTTGCATATCCAGTTCTGGAAGTGAATTGGTCTGCAGGATCATCGTATGCAACTGCGTTCTTAAACGTAAATTGTGGAACACCAGCAGCGTCGATGTTATCCTTCATCGCGAAACCAGTAACATAACAACCATTTCTAACACGGAACAAGTCCTTACCAGCATTAGCAGGTCTGATAATCGTGTTTCTTAGGTTGTCACCAACGATCGCAACGTCATCGTAAACGAGCATTGGGTTGTCTTCAACGTAGTTACCCGCCTCAACGAAGATACAAATTGGTTTCGACTGAGTTTCTGGTAGTACAACTTCAGGTAAACCAGCAGTAGATCCAGCACCAATAACTGCGGTGACAATACCAATGTAGTTGACAAGAGCTTGTCTTACATCAGTACAATCGGTGATACCGAAACTTGTGGAACCGATACCTGCAAGAGATGCGGTATCAAGTGCGGTAGTCAGAATACCAACAAGGTTAGAAATCTGAGTTTGAGTTGTAGAACAGGAGTTTGGATCAGTATTGAATCCAGTCTCACTATCAGCAATAACAGTTAGATCACGATTGTTCAATTGGTTCGTGATCGCCTTCTTCATCAAGTCTTCAGCTGCATTAAATGCAAGTATTGACTCGAATTGTTCACCAGCAACACCATTAGAAAGTAGGTTACCAGCACCATCGAAGTATAGTTTAGTGCTGTATAACGTATTTTGATTTGTATCGAATGAGACATCTTGTGCAATAGCATCAACGATGTAGTTGAGGTCTCTTGCACACTTACGTCCACCGAAGATATTAGTAGATCCAATACCAACACTATCACTTACGTTTAGAGTTGGAGAAATCTGGAAGTAACCATAGTTACTAGTGGTACCAATACCTGCGGTAGAACCTGCTGCAACGGAAGTAGTAACAATTCCGAGAAGTGTATTGACCGTAGATCTTACGTTAGCACAAGATGCAGTATCGGTATTAGATCCAGTTGCAGGGTCAGCAGGAATAGTGCTATCAGTTACGGATAGGTTGTTGGTAAGTGCCGAAGACATACCAACTGCAGCCTCTGTAAATGCGTGGTTGGATTCTGTCTCTTCACCGAGAAGTCCGTTTCCTAGAGGTGCTCCACTATCGAAGTAGAAACCAACAAACGCTCTGGAGTAATTGTTACCACCAGTAAATACGTCAGTAGAAACTGCATCAACAAAGTATCCAAGGTCTCTCTTACACTTATCTTCAGTATCAGAAACACCAGGATAAGTTGCAAGAGTATCTGCCCATGCATAATCAACAATTTCCTGTTTGTTCTTCTGGATCAGACGATATGCAGAGTAGAATCTAGATCTTTCGTTGCTCTGAGTATCACCTGGGAAGTAGAAGTCATTACCATTAGTAACACCAACAGCAATTGCTGCAAGAGACTTATCAACGATTTCTAGTTTGTTTGCAAGGATTAGATTTCTTGCATCCTTAGATGTATGGAAGTAGTTGAGGTTGGTATTCTCAGGATCTTGGGTGATCGTCAGATCAAGGAACTGAGTCTGAGAAGAAATACCAGTTGTGGAAATACCAGGTCCATAAAGAGTTGGAGGAGTCTGGTTATTTACAATATACTGAACAATGAACTTAATGTAGTTGTAGAGGTAGATTGCAATTACCTCTTCTCCATCATAATACTCAATTCCGTTCTTATAGAGATCTTTTGCGGTCTCAACAGCTTTACTATTACCACCGAATCTAATGTCATACTGGAGGTTTTCTAGGAGTAGGACAATCTTGTCCTTCCAGTCATTTCTATTATATTCTGGATAATCAGTGGTAAGATTCTCATAGTTGAATTCTAGAGCACCAAATGCTTCTTCAACAATGAAGTCTACGTTGTTCTCAATCAGGTCACCTGCATCGAGGTATCTCTGACCAGGAATAACGAAGGAGTCAAAAGATGCAAGTTGTGTTGCCTTCTTAATAGTTGCAACAGGAAGTGCCCTACCATCGAAGTCATCAGAACCATTCTGTTCGGAAACGTAGTATCTTGATTCAAACAGACCTGCGCCGTTCGTGGTGAAACCTAGTGTTCCGTCAGTTTGAATTGCAAGTAACTGACCAGCACTACCGAGTTTAGAAGGTAGGATGAAGTCGTAGTCAGATGCAATACCTGCATTAGATAGTTTGATTCTGACCGACTTATCTTGGTTAAGTGCAGTATTTTGTCCAGTAATGGTAACTTGGGATGCAGATGCAACACCAATCGTAGAAATACCAGTGTAGTTGAGATTGGTACCAGACATATTGGTGATAACACCAACTGGTGCCATCAAAGTGCCAATATTATAGATGTCACCATCATCATTAATGGTTACATCACCTTGACCAAAGGTTACGAGACCAGAAACTCTAAAATCACCATCAACGATAACATCAGTATTACCAACACCTGCAGTAAATTGACCGATAGTTGAGAATCCAGTGTAGTTTATATCTGTACCAGTAAGTTGTGTAATAACACCAACTACAGCCTTAAGATCTTGAACCGAACCGATTCCAGTTACATCGAGATAAGTGTTAATACCAGATCTTACATATCCAGTATCGGTGTAAGAAAGTTCTTGGAATAGAGTTGTACCAATACCAACGTTTACGTTAGACAGATTGACATATTCGGTCTCAACAAAGGACATCGTTGTGAGCCCAGTGTTTACATTGGACAGATTAACGTAATCTTCTTCTGTAAAGGAGGTTGTTGCCTGACCTACAGAAACAATGGACCTCTCCATTGTAATCTGAGTTGCGATACCAACATCGATATATGCAGTTTCGGCTCTGAAACTTGCAATACCAACAGTTGTACCAATACCTACATTAATATTTGCAGTATCAAGATATGCAGTTGTCGTAAATCCAACATTTACATTTTCGTGATCTGTATACGTTGTATTTGCAAATCCTACGGAAGTGATACCGACATCGATATTTGCATTATCAATATTAGCGGTTGTAATACCAACTTCGGTCATAATACCGACATTGATATAACCTTGATCTACATAAGACTCGGTTGCGAATGTTGTTGAACCAATACCAGTTGCAACAAATAGATTATCGATTGTAGAGTTCTCGATATTGAAGAATGTACCGAAACCAGTCTTGATTTGTGCGGTATCAATACCAGCAAATCCTGCATTAAAGTAAGATGCAATACCAACGTCAATGTTGATATTATCTGCAAGAGCATCAAACATTCTTGCAAGAGTAGAGATACCAAGGTTAATATTTGCGGTATCTACATATTCTACATTTGTAAACTGAGTGGTAGTAATGCCAACATCAGTTAGACCAAGGATATTTCTACTAGTCTGGAAAGTATAGTCGGTTGCAAGACCAAGATTTACATTCTGTTCATCAACATATGAAGTCGAAATGAACGCATAAGTTGTAATACCAACGTTTAGATTTGCTTGATCAACATAAGAAGTGCTGATAAACGCAGTAGTTGTAATTCCAGTATTGACGTAGGAAGTGCTAATATAAGAAGAACTAATAAAAGCACTTGTTGTAATTGCAACGTTTAGATTTGCTTGATCAATATATGAGGTACCAATAAATGCATATGTGTGAATACCAACGTTGATGTTAGCAAGATCGGTAGTAGTTGTTTGTAATTGAAGATCTCCACCATTCAGAGTGGTGATATTGAGAGTATCAATTACTGCATCATTAATATAGGCTCTGGTGATAGTTGCAATACCACTATCAGGATAGAAAAATTCATACTCATTTTCGATACCAGTTGCAACGTGTTTGATTGTTACTGGTGATGCAAAAGCAACGTTATTTGTTCCACTATCGAGTAGTGCAACACTAATTGTAATTTGAGTACCACTATCAACAGTTACAATAGTACAATCATCTGGGATGAAAACTTCATCACCTAGGAGAAGATCTCCATCATTTAAACTGGATGTATCACTTAATGTAAGAGTTGTTCCACCAGCAGTACCAGTACAACTAAAGGTACTAATACCAGTTGTAGTTCCTGCAGTATTTCCACTGAGGATGATTTCTTCATCTCTAATTTCAGCAATTGTAGTTCCACTGAAGAATAAGAGATCATCTGGATCTTCAATAATATCTCCTACTTCTAAACTATCAGTAGCAATACCACCAATAGATCTACCATTTGCTACTACAAAGTAGGCATTTGAATATTCTACTGTAGAATCTGTAGTTAAATCAGTGAGGGTTACAATTCCTGTAGCTACGTCTACATCTAGAATTTGTGTACCAACAGTAACGTTACCAGAAGTAACTCCCCAACCCGTTCTGATATCTGTAGCTGTTGATAAAGTAACAAGAGTACTTGAGGTTGCACTAGTAAAACCAGTTCTTACTAATGGAGCTCTGTATAGAACTCTTAATCCACCAGTATCAACATCATCCGAAACTAAAGTATTACCCAATACATCTAGTTGAGCGTCTTGTGCATCAGACGCTTCTGATTTTCCAATCGCAATCGAACGTTTATTAACAATATCTTGGACAGATTTTTCACCGACCATGCTATGACCGCCTGCGGTCACTCCATCATGGATAACGATTACTACATTAGTTGTATCGATCGTTGGTTCGCCAACAGCACCCGTAAATGTAGAATGTTGCGAGTGCGAACCTCGTCTTAGCTGTACCTGCTTGGTCATAGCGTTATCCGACTCAAATAGCTATTTTCTTCTGATTTATTTAGTATAATTAAACGATGATGGTAAATGTACGTGGAATTCTGAATGGATCGTTTATAGTTGAACCTTCGTCGGTAATACTCATACTTCCGATACCGACATAAGTATTTCTTGCGTATGCTTCGTCTCCAGATCCAATACCAAAGAAACGACCAGATGCAAATGGTACAATAACGTTCGCAACTGTTGCAGCTCCAGATACTGTTGATAGTCCACCAGCTGTGACTGCGGGAATGTATTGAATTTCTGGATGAGTGAGTTCTCCAGAAATAGTGATTGTTCCAGAAGCAGGGTAGAGAGGAACATATCTGGTTTCTGTTGCTGCTCCTGTTGGTAGGAATGTTCCTGCGCTTGCATAGATAAAGTCGCTCTCGACTCTGGTTGTTGCAGAACCAGTCGCGGAGTAAAGAATCGTTCCTGCAGTAGATTCTCTCGCGAAACTTTCGGAAGCTCCAGTAAGTGTATTGAGGGAACCTTCGCCGACATAACCAAATACTTGTTTCTCGACTGCAACTCCATGTTTCGCAAGTCCACCAAGACCAACATGTGCTGCAGTAAACTTGAGTTCTGAATATGCACCAGATAGTGCAGTTGAACCAGTACCATCGTATACTTTGAGAGTATTGAGTACTGTTTCTGCAGAATTTGTAATGTCGAAGAGAATAGTTCTCGCAACATCTTCAGTCTGTTTGACGAATGCATTAAATGCAACGTCATCTCTATCAACAGAAATACTAGAATCAACTTTTCTAACTTCGGAATCTGTTGTTCCAGTGTCGAAGGAGAACAGAACTGTTCCGACGACATTTCTTTCAATAGATTCTGCTGCCCCACCAATTGCTGCTGGGAATGCAACTTGACCAAGGTAGGACTTGGTTTTTCTTTCCGATTCGAGTTGACCTTGATACGTAAATTGTGCAGTATCTTCGGTTGGTTGTGCAACAAAACTCTCGGTACCATGACCATGAGTCTCGTAAAGAACAACATTCTGTACTTCGTCCGCACCAAATGCTTCCGCAGCTCCAGAAAGTGTAGATACTTGACCTTCGCCCTGATATCCATATGTAAGTTGAATATCCGAGTTTCCACCAGTTGCAAACAGAGAACCTTCCGCTAGATGTGCGAAACTTCTTCTGAATACAATACCCTGAGTCTGAGTGGAGATAGTAAACAGACCAGTTGTTCCTGGATCTGCATCATCTCCATAGAATCCGAAGACATCAATTTGTCTGGTTTCTGCAGCACCACTAAAGAATGTAGTTCCTGCATCACCTTCATATCCAACAATACAGAAGGCTTCGTTACCAGTTCCACTGAATACACCAAGACCAGATGCCTTGTATGGAAGTAGCGCTCTGCAGAATGTGAGTTCTTTGTCATCATTAAGTCTGAATCCACCAGCACCAGAACCACCATCAAGTTCCGCAACGTCATTACGTGGATAGACATTGGAGTAGTATCTTGCACCACGCTCATTGCCATCGGCATCAAATCCAGTGTTGAACCCAAATCTAGTTCTAGGTTCAATCTGAATACCAGTGGTTCCGACACCAATATTCTTCTCAATACCATAATGTGGAATGTAAGTTACACCAGTGTCTGGATCTTCTAGTGGCGAACCAGAGATTGTAAGGAGACCAGATGTGCCAGGATCCTTATCATCTCCGTAGTAACCATAATTTGCAATTTCACTACAAGAAGCAATACCAGATAGAGATGCAAGACCTGTTCCGACCTTATCTCTTGCTCTGGTTGTATGTGCATCACCATTTGCAATGAAGAGAATTGTCTCTTCTGGTGGATCTCCAGTGAATTGTTCGTTGGTTGCAGCACCAGAGAATGTGAGAACACCAAAGAATACTTCGCTGATGGTTGCTTTCTGAATTGCAGTTCCAGAGGCACCAAAGAGAATTGTATCTTCTGGAGTCTGTGCAGAGAATGCTTCTGTAGCTGCCTGAACAACATTGCGGGTGTATTTGTGAACTTTACCCGTATAGAATTCTGGATCAGATGTATATCTTGCACCAACCCAGAGATCGTCACCAACGAATTCTACAGCCTCACCAAATCTTTCATTGATTGTATCGTGAGTGATCTTGAATTCCTTAGTTCCCTCAAGGGTGTAGATATAAACTGCACCATAGACTGATGTATCGGCACCAACAGCAAGTTGATTGCCATTAATTGCAACTCTAGTACCAAAGTATCTACCTATCGCCTGATCAGAGGCTTCGATTATCTTCTCGTTATTACCATCTAAGTCGTAAAGATAGACTGCACCCTTATTACCACGTACTCCTGGAGCACCAACCGCAATCTTATTACTACCAATCGCAACCCAAGAACCGAAGTTGAAGTTTACGTCTTCATTACTCGCAGTAATCTTGATTTCATTTGTGCCATCCAGATCATAGACATATACAGCACCACGATTGGATCTATTATTCTTACAACCAACAACAATCTTGTTGTCTCCGACTGCAACTGCATCACCAAATCTATCACCAGCTGCTCCATCGGAAGGAATAATCTTAGTTAATGTGTATTCCCAAGAGGATGTTCCATTATTATAATAAACGGATGCAACACCTACAGAACCAGAATCCGTTCCATTGTCATCATCCTGTGGAGAACCAACAACAATTCTTTCTGATCCTGCATCAACAGACCATCCAAAATGTTCACCAAAACTATTTGGATTTGGATCAAGAACTACAAGTTCATTCCCACTTTCATCGTAGACGTATACACGACCTTCACTTAGATCCTGATGAGCACCAACTACAAGTGCAGGACTATGAACACCATCTCTAAGGGTTACACTAGTGCTTGCACCAACACTTGTTCCGAAGTAGCCGGTAAATTGACCACCAGTAACTGTTGTGATGCCAGTGCCATCATGATTATAGATGAATGCAGCACCTTTATTGTATTGACCACCAACAGCTCTACCTGGGGCGCCGATGATAACTTTATTTTCAGTAGCAGCAATAGCTGAACCAAATTGTGCAATGAATGTCTCGGCAAGACTGCCCGAGAGTCCAAGGTCGTAAGTATCTGTATAACTGAATGGAACACCAACGTTAATTGGTCCTCTACCATCATAATTAAATTCTTGTTTCTCAATAACCTCACCAGAAACATTAATTGTTCCTGTTGGTTGTTCCGCAAATGTACGGAGAGGAGTCTCGATTTCTCCACCGAAGGAGAATAGTTGAGTATTCTCTGGTGGATCTCCACCAAACTTCTCTACTGCAGCAGAACCGAAGGAGAAGAGAATAGTATCTTCTGGAGTCTGTGCAGAGAATGCCTCCAGAGCAGATGTAGTACCAGAAATCTGAATACCAGTTGTTCCGATACCGATGTTCTTCTCGATACCATAATGAGGGGTATAATCAATGTCTGGGTGGGTAAGTTCCCCAAGGATGGTGATAGTACCACCAACCTCATCATCGACGCCCCAGACGACGACTGGCGCTGTCTCAGCAGCGTCGAGGAAGTCGAATAGGATAGTATTTTCGTCTCTACCGATTGCTGTGCGCTCGACAGCAACGCCTGAGAGGGTCTTAAGACCGCTGCCAACGAAGTCAAAGGACTTGGACTCACCGGCAGTACCGAATTTGAATAGAGTACCACTGGCGATGAAATCACGCTCTCTGCGGATGCCACTATCGCCAGATAGGGTTGCTGAACCACTACCAAGGTATCTGGTGTAAAGCTGATTCCAAGATTTCCAATTGCTCTGAACAGAATTGCAAGTCCAGAGATGGAAACATTGAAAGCCTCCGCAAGACCAGCAAGGTTTGCGGAGGATAATGTACCGAAGGGATATAATGTTTCTGTGATTTGGAGATCTGCACCCCAATCTTCTAATTCTATGTTAGTATCAAATCTAGTAAGTTCAGAGTCGAAGGTGTTGAAGAACTTGACTTCATTGAAACTAAAATCATTGAATACTTTCTTCACGTTCTGGTAACCAAACATTTCCTTGTGACTGAACGGGAAGACCTTGAACGTCACCATAATCTTCCTGTTCCGTCGAGGCATCAGTAATCGATCCAGAATTTTCCTGGATGAAGAAATTAATACTATTAAGATTATAATTAAACTGGTTTGCCATTAGGGGTGATTCAGATTCTTCATAGGTTTATGTACCATAGACGAAGAAAAAGGGGGGTTACCCCATAAAGAAGAACCCCCTCACCTGCAAGTATTTAGATGTTTAGACGAAAGTCAAATATCAGTCAAGTGCGACGTTCAGAGTGATCTTAATCTGGTCACCATTGTTCTGAATGCTGTATGGACCATTAGTGAATCTTTCAGCATACATGATGGAACTATACAGAGTTGCAGTTCCGACACCAGCAAGGTTGTTCTGAGTTGCGTTCAGAGCAGGAGTTGTAGTGAACTCGTCTGCATTAGGTACGTTGAATACTGTGTAGGTGTTAGAAGCAGTAGTCGTGTTTGCAGCACCTGCAGCAATATAGATAACGTCACCAGCAACTAGACCATGGTTGGTTGCAGTAACCTTGGAGAAGGAGAACTCAACAGAAGAGTCGGTTGCAGTCTGGATGTTATCAACAAGTGGTTTGTCGAGATAGACAACCTTAAGTGCTCTGTCGATACCAATAACCGAAGTATCTTCAGCAAGACCAGCGTTACCTCCAACAGCCATTCCTAGGGTGATGTCATCAACGTTAGATGCGTTGTTGATGGTGAGGTAGGAGTTACCGATAACACCGATGGTTGGGTTGATGTTGTCACCCTTAGTTACGGTGGTTCCGATACCAACAGATGCAAAGTCTTCAACACCCTGTACGGTTACAGGCATGTTGTTTGCACGGGTGACGTGATAACCATAAACGTCACCAGCAGCACCAGTAAAGGTGAAGGTTTGTTCTGGATAGGTTGCGGTTGTACCAGATCCAACTTGATTGATTGCCCAGCGGGATCCATTCAGAAGGATGCCGTACTGGCTGGTATAATCTTGGTCAGTTCTGTTATTTACACAAGCGGGATAACCAGTGACTGGAGCAGATCCATATCCATTGGTACCGCCTGCGGTATAGGGCTCGAAGTACGCAGTTGCCGATGGTACATCACCCTCAGCAGGTGTTGTGTTACTAACGAACAACTTAAGTACGAGGTTACGAGGAGACTGGTCAGCAAGAGATGGGGTGTGATTATTATTTGCAATCAGGTATCTTAGTGACTCAAGTTCTCCAATATTTGGAACTAGTAGTGCCATTGAAACAACTCCTTCGACAGATGGTAAAAACTTTTAACTAACATTATTTATAATTTTAATTTCAAAGAGATTAGGAATCTCGTGATGTTGCTGACAGAAACCACATCAAACTGAAGAAGATCACCAGCAACTATAGTTGTGTTCCAGTTGGTAAGAACGTCATCTTTCAGCTTCGTATTATTTATCATCTGAATATTTCCACCGCCCAAGATCGAAGTAAACGTAGGTATGTGGTGAAATCTGCCTTTTTAATATCGAGAACTAGATCACCCTGTTGTTCAGAGTAAATTACAAGTTGTTCGATAACTCCACTTACATCAAGAGTAATAAATCCCTTATCACCAGGTGTCATTGCAAGGTTGCCGCTATCGACAACATAGTTCAAAGTTCTGGTTAAATCTGCAGTAGTAGCAAGTGCAACAATCGAAATTGTAGTGGAAGCAGCGGGTGCTGTTGTGAATACGATGTTGGTTCCAGAAACTACATAATCTTGATCTGGTTTTTGTGCATCATTACCTAAAATAACAATTAGTTGTTGTGCATTTCCTGGGGTATATGCGTTATTATCCTTTTTCAATGCAAAACTCGTTGCTACCCCATCAAACTGGGATGCAATACTATCAAGGATAATATTTCCATACTGAATCGATTTAGTGGGGACTTCGTAGTCAACACTAATTCTGTATGGATCGTTGCCAGCTAAACTTACTGCGTTGATGCTCATTTCGTTACCCCTGGAGTTACCAGAACATTACCTTGAACCACTCTAGTTCTGTAATCGTTCGGTGAAATTAGAATGACATCATATACATATCTTCCACCTTCAATTGCTGCAGTAGCAGTGTAACCCATAGAAACCTGAACAATTCCTTGCAATCTATCAGGAAAAGATAGAGTTAGAGGAAATGCAGTTGATGAAGATGGATGTTTTCTGATGGAAGAAATACCACTATAACCAACCATATTTAATGGCGAACCATTGGAGTTCGCTAGGGAAAAAGAGGCAGTAAAATCCGCCCCTTGTTCCAAAACCAGATTTACAACCCTTGCTGCCATTATTTTAGGTTACTTTTTTAGTTATTTATCATCTAATTTAGATACAATGTATCTCATCATGTCTTTAATTTCACTAACTTCCGACTTGATATTGTCAATTTCATCAATCTTTTTGAGTTTTTTGTTTCTTTCCTCAAGTTCACGAAGTTTTTTATCTCTCAATTTCATGTATGCAGAATACTCTGTGTCAGAGGTGTTTATAATTGCATCAGAAGAGGGATCCCTATAAAGTTGGGGATTGCCCTCTACTGGTATCATCTTGTTATCCATATTAGATAGAAGCGATTGCTCTCAGGTCTTTAATCTTAGGTACATATGCGGAATTACTTCCAGTCATCCAAATCTTAAGTTGGAATCCTTCAAACTGAGGTACGTGTTCAATAGTGAACTCGTAAGAACCAAAGTCATCAACAGACGACGATGATGGTACTCTAGTATCTGGATGTCCATCATTATTACTCTGGTCAATAACCTGACCATTAACGTCAAGATTTTCAAAACCAGGGAATAATTCCCAAAGAGGTTCTTGAGGTGCATCAACTCTAAAGAGTCTATATCCAACTCTGATATCACTACTTGGATGTTTGAATGCATCAAAGTAAACTTTCAAACTATCTGCAGATTTTGCCAGTTCAACAATCTTACTCAGATAAACTGCAGAAGTTGGATCTTCAGTTAGAGAATTTGCTCTGAAATCAGTTGCGTAATTCTTGATAGGTTCGTTGATTCTATTATTGATAAGAATCAAACTGACTCTATCTAGGTCAATCATTGGCGAGACAAAATCATCATCCGTACTAAATGTAAGTTCGATTGTGAATGACTTTTTACCAGGGTAATCCTGGAGATATAGATTCTCATTCGTTGGAGAAGCAATGACTCTTGGGCTGGTAAGTTCATTAGTCTCACCAATTGCACAATCCTCAAATCCCTGATCAATGTAAGCAGAAAGTGAACTATCAGGTGTGGAACCCGAGAAAGTTCTTGCCTTTGCAGTAATATTTGTTCCTTCTGGAAGCATCATCTGGAAGTTAGGTAAGAACGCATCGTATGTGATATTTTGCGATGCCTTTGCACCCCTATCAAGATTAGTACTCAGTGGAACTACATCATAAGAACCGCAAGATTTATCTTCTTTGAAGTAGAGTTTGGGGAAATCATTAGGATTATTATTTGTTCTATCAGTTGCCTTACCACCATTAGTACCAGCACCCCACTTGATATGATAGTTATCAAGTCCAGTTGGATACTTTGTATAATCCGTGTCATTCATATTATGTGTTCTATTGATTCTTCTCAATGAAACACCAGACATTTCATATTTGAATACAGAATCTCCAGTCTCATGATCACCAGGTTTAGAAGAACCAACACCTCTGGTAATACCTGTTAATGCACCAGCTGAAGTGGAAACTCCAGTATACTTAATAACTTCATCATCAACTAATACATAACCTGGATTTAGAGAATCGACTGGTAAATTTTCAAAACTTGTGAAAATACCAACAGATTCAACTGTTAGGTTACCAGTAGAGGATGCTTTGTAATTTGCAGTAAGTTGAACTGGTTTAGTATCAGGTTCAAAACCATATAGTGTAACTCTATCTTGAGTATCATACATTCCATGGTTTCTATGAGTGACCTTAAAGTGTCTACCATCTGAGAGGATACTATTAAAGGTTACATTTGCATTTGGAATACTAACAGTACTGGAAGTTCCAACATAGAAGATTTCATCCGTTGCATTAACTTCAATCTCACCCTGAATGTTGGTCAGGATGAATCCATTAAACTCTCCAATTGCACCAACTTCCTCTGGAATTGTTAAAATGAGGTTCTTACCAATTCCATCGGTTTCATCGTAGTTAATAGTAAGAGCATCACCAGAAGCATAACCAGTACCTCCAGCAGAAACTGTCGCGGCAATTGCAACTCCATTTTGTACTGAAAGTTCAACCTTACCACCAGTACCTTCACCAGTGATTGCAATTAGACTGACATTATCATATGCAGTATATGGAGTAGTAAATCCTGAACCTACTGCAGTTAAATCAAGAGCACTTCCAATACCAATAGAACCAACTACACTATCGAGGGTTGCACTAAATCCAGAATTTGCTTCTTGCAACATGGTTACACCAGGTGTCAAGTCGGTTTGTTCAGAAGAACTTAGACTTGTACCAATACCAACCAACGCAGATCTTGCGATGGAATCCGCAGGATTATTCTTAAGAGTTGCAATCTGACCATTACCCAAGTCGAGATCTGGGTTATAGAATCTAAAAGTAGTCTCTCCAGTCTTGAATTTGGATCTGTAAACTGTGAACTTAAGGTCTTCCAACTGACTTGGATCCCAAGTTGCACCATTCTGAGACTTGAATAGAGAACCGAGAAGTGGCTGAGAAGAAACGATAATTTTCTCAGATTCTGGTTTATCAACTGTGGTTACATCTTCTTCACCCATTCTGGAGATGAAGACTGTATATTCATTCGATGCAGACAGAAGAACGAAACAATAAGATTGACCAGTCTCCAGATAAACAGGAGATGGGAACTCAAATGTTGTTGGAACTGTACCAGTCTTTGAAGTTTTAACATCAACTGGTTCAAGAACTACTTCACCGAATGGAAGGATTTCTGTGGTTGGTAGACCAGTTTGCATGGTTCTGATCTGGCCAGTAACAGGAAGTCCCTGTTTATCCTTGGTTCTAAAGTAGACTTCAATCTTGGAGATGAATACACCTCTTTCATCTGGAACCTCAAACGATTGTGCAAGTGGGTCAACCCATCTTGTTTGTTTGACGGTTCTATCTTTAAATGTGGTCGATGCCTTGGTTTTAGTACTCTTAGACTTCTTGGTTCTTTCATCAGTCTTGATAAGTCTGTCAACTTGTGCATTTCTGATTCTCAACGTAGTCTCTTCAATGTTCTGAAGAGTACCAGAAGCAGTAAATGTACTTTCTGCAGTACTATCGGTTGCACCAGAAATTGTACTATTTTCCTTACTTGTAGTAAGAGTAAAGGTCTTAGTTCCTGTTTCAAACGAAGGTTTAGAAGTTTGTTTTGGATCTGGAAGGAATAGAGACCCAATTAGAGTACCAGCATTGTCAGTAACAAGTCTAACGTTAGTTACTTTTGCAATTGCACCACTTGTTTTACCCTTAATCTTCATACCCTTCACGATATTGCCATAATACCCAGAAGCAGATTGAAGTTCTAGAGAAGCAGTATCAAGGTTCAGAATTGTAGAAGTACTTGAATAAGAACCTGGAATTTTTTGACCAGTCTTGTATGGGTTAATAGTATATGTCTGAGATGGTTTCTTGTAAGGACCATACTTATGATTTGGTTTCGCAAGTCTAGCCTTAATTGCATGAGTTCCTTTAGAACCTTTAATATCTTCACCAACCTGGAAAGTTCCACTAATCATCTGGATTTCAATAAGTTTTGGAACCGCATACTTATCCATTATGACATTATCAAAGAATGGGAAGAGTTTTGTAGTTGGCTTCAGTCTTCTCGCAACAAATTCAATATTTCTGGATCTCATTGTATGGAGAACCTCGGTAGAAACTACCTTTGGACCCAGTTCAACTGTCTCAAATACTTCACTTACTTTGTATTGAATACCCTCTCTAGCTTGTTTCTTAGTAGTAAGAGTAGTGACATTTGTAAACTTAGTATACTTATCTCTAAATGTAGTAGTAGTTGTAATGGGAATACCACGACCTTTAATCTGTTTTCCTTTATGTGTAGATGTACCAACCTTCTTGGATCCAACTTTAATAGAACCCATGTTCTTTTTACCGATAACCTTCTTACCAGTCCAAGTAGTTTCCCATGCACCCCATTGGATTGGAGAAAGTCCAGTATTAGTATCAATACCTAATTCTTGAATGGTAGATTCGTAGTTACCTTCTTGATCAATAGTTTTCTTAGTTTTCTTGGTATCAATCCAAGTATCCGTTGCAGGATTCATCTCAATTGCACCAATCCAGTTGACAACGTGGAATGGGTTGACGTTTTCATATCTGGTTGCAAACTTATTTTCCAACCACTTCTCGTGTGAATACTTGAAGCAGATAACATCTCCCTTCTTGACTGAATTTGGAGTTCCAAGTTGTTCAACAAATCTCAAGTCAGCATCAGGATTAGCAGCTCCATCTGCAGTTCCAACGACAGCTTCAGATCCCAGAAGCATGTCAATCTGTGTGGAATAGTGTTGAGGTCTGAGATGACCCTCTTCCATATCAATAGAACACTTATGCATAGGATCACCAAGAGATCCAGCAGAAGTACTTCTGAAGTTATCTACAAAGAATCCAGTCTTGAATTTATCAAGACCAGTAGCACTATCTCTAAGAGTCAAGTTCTTGGTTTCACTTTCAAGAAGAGACAAGGAAGTGTAATACTCAACGTTCTTTAACCTATCTTCCATTCTTGCAATGTCTTGCATTCGGAAGCGTTTATGATCCGTAAGTGCAATTGTGATGTCATTAATGTTATAAACATATGGTGGCATCTCAATGGTTGCAATCTCTAGAGCAGTAGGAACGTCTTCTGGATTTCTAGGATTTAGTGCAGGAACACCCTGTTTTAGGAAAAATTCACCATATCTATTGACAAACAACTTATCAATTCTACCAAGGTAATAGTCATAAGATACCTTAATATTCTTATCTCTTGAAAGGAAGAATGGAGTAGATCCATTTGCAGTTTCAAAAGTTCTAGCACTATATTCAAATGGAGATAGAGTATCTACAGCTAAATCGTAAGCTTTTACTCTTGGTCTTGCATCAAGGATTTCATTTGCTCTATAGAAATCAATGTAAGGTAGTTCCGAAGTATAAACAGATGCATCATAGGAAGAAACAGTGGTGATATCTCCATCATCACTTGGTTCAATATAAAAATGATTAAAGACAATTTTTAGTTTTCTTGTTGGAGGTGTAACACCTTCTTTTCTAACTAAGAAACCATAGTCAGCATACTCAAGATATTGAGCAGGATTAAAGATAAAGTCATTTGCAATATCCTTGTCGCCTTCAGTGAATTTAGTTACATTTGCAGTTAGATTGGATTCTTGGAAAACAACTCTTTCGCCCTTAATGAAACTATTTTCATTTTGATATACAAGATCAATTTCATTACTTCCATTATTGGATACTAGTACAGCAATAGCTTCACTATCTTGACCAACAATTTGTTCACCTTGAATACCATTGAGAATGTTTGCATTTAAATTCTCAAGAGTTAGTTTTGGTAAAGTTGGCTCATTAGGACCATCAGATTCAAAAACTCCAAGAACAGCTTGTACATCTGGTACTAACAGGGAGATTTCATTATCCTGAACTCTAGTACCATAAACTCTACTATAAGTCAGACCATCACCATTTTTCTTAGCACCCGTTCCAGATTTTTTGCTATTGGAACGTTCTACATTAAGAGTGGCACATCTGTTATATACTTTATTTCTGGACTTAAGTTTATTCTTCCTAAGTGTTGCAGTAAGAACTGCAGCACCATTTTGACTCAAACCACCAAGGGTAATAGTTCTACCAGAAATAGATGCATTAGTTTGTTCTAGTCCTTCAATAGTACCATCATTATAAACGAGAGTATAATCCTCTTCATCAAAAGGTTCCAATACAACGTTTGGATCACTTTCTAGTGTTGCACTTAGTGCGTTTCCAGAAATTGTAACATCATAAGATTTCTTGAATACAAGATCTCCCTGACTTAAATCTACAGTTGCAACATCAGCATACTCAAGTTCAGCAAACAAGTATGAATCTTTGGCATTGAATAATTCTGGAACCAATTTGAATAGATTACCAGTTTCAATATCAGAAGTAGGAAGAGCACCAATACTTACACCAGTAACACTAGTAGTAGCTTCTAGTGTAATTTCTTTTCCAGTTGCATTGACTGCTTTTACTCTGTTGAGAGTAATACTTGTTTCACCTTTTTTGTTATAAGCAAGAATATCACCCGTTTGAATACCTACACCAAAGGTATTGGAAGAACATGTAACGTCAGATTCTCCACCTGCTGCTGCATTGATAGTAAAGTCAGTACCTTGAGGTGCGATTGCCAGTGGTTGAGAAAGTCTAATATCGGCAGTCATGTTGCCGTCGAGACTTACAAGTTGTCTTACATCACCAAAACCATAATCTCTAAAGTCTTTGACTGTTCTGCCAAGCTTTCTACCATTAACTTTTAGTGGTTCTCTCTCATTAAAAGTTCCAGAAACTTGATATAATACCATTTGGGTATCTGTAGTAGACATTGCTGTCTTCAGATAACCACGAGCATTAGAATTAACACCCTCAACTAATGCTGGAAGTGCAATTTCTTTACCTGCATTAATTGTAATATATGTGTAAGTATTAACGTCGTAAAGAGAAGCTACAAAAATAGTGTCAGCACCAGAATATGAATCATTCTTTAGCTGCATGTCATAGACTCTAGCAACACCAATGGGAATACCACTAGCAGTTCCTGGACTTGCAGTTCTCTTACTATAAAGTGTTACCTGACTACTACTTCCATATCCAACTTGGGTACCACCATAAACATTATTCAGTTCAATCTGATTACCAAAAGCGAAAGGAATAGTCGTATCTAGTTCTTGTTGAGTAGTTCTTGGTTTAGGTACATCAACAAAAACTGTATTGATGGTTTCTACTTCATAACCTTTTACGTATGCTTTACCAGGAGAAAGTTGAAGTGCAAGGAGATCTGGGGATGGAGTATTACCCTGTGAAGTAGTTTCATTAGGTCCATAAATGCCGTTATTACCAAGACTATCGTTTACAGACTCTTTAGCAATAACTCTGAATGGATTTACATAATAATTACCAGATTCATCATAAGTTCTTCTAGCAAGTTCATCCGTAATCAGAGAACTTACATTTTGTTTTTTGGTGAACTTTAAAAGAACACCATTCTCAATTCTCATCAACTCGATGAAAGCTTCATCGTTGGTATCTGTTAGAGGTTTCTTTGTAAGTTCAGTAGAAATCTTCAGTCTATCTGCACCAGGTGCAGCAAAGTTAGAGAATCCTCTAGCATTATCATATAGATCTGCGTTCTTCTGAGAAGCAACAGAAATCTCTTCATTAATGAAGAGACCAACTCTATAACTTGGAGAGTTATCGTATTGATCTAGAAGAATAGTTTGGGATTTTACATCAATGAAAAATCCTCTAATAAAATATACACCTTCTTCAATTTTTGCAGCAGAACCCGTTCTGATAGCACCAGAAACAATTGCAGTTGCAAAAGAAGAATCTTCCTTAATAATAGAAAGACCATAGTCAATATTTTGTAGAGAAAGAAGGTTCTCACCATCTACAAAAGTATTAGTTTCAAAGTCGCCTTCTCCAGCACTTTGATATTTTACATATAAAGTATAATTTCCTTCTTCCGACTGGGTGTCTGAAATGTAGTTTTCTACCTTCGCAGTTACGCCACTAATTTCACCCTTGATGAGTTGACCGACTAGTTTGTCAATATACAAAGAAACATCGATACCAAGGTGATTGGCATCGATTTGGACACAAGTATACTCTGGGTCGTATGCAATACTACCAGGAATGACAACTTCTCCTTCTTTGAAGAAGTGTTTACCAAACTTTTCAACCTGATTCTGAAGAATCGACTGCATCGTCGTCAATTCTCTTGCTTGAATCGGAGTTCCTGGTTTGAATAGTACTCGTTTATAATTTTTATCTACATCAAAATCGTCAAAATATGGAGAAGCATTGAGGTTCGTATTTTGTGCCATTTTTTATTAAAACTCCAGAATGATCTTGATGTCTTCTTTTTGGCTAGCAGATCTAGGGATCGGCGGTCTATTATCTATGTAGATAATTTCTCCCGACTTAGTATCATACTCTGCGGTAGAAACACCTGCAGAAAAGTCCAGTCCTAACTGGTATATTCTATTATTTATTGTGGTTGTGATACCACCAAATGTGGTATTGATCTGAAGTGCAGGACCAATTAGAGATTCACTTTCAATAGTAACACCATAACCAACATCAGGTGTCGCTGTAAACGGAATGATGTTGAATGCGGTTTCACTAGAAGCGAGACCAGTTGGTTGATAGTACTTCAGAACACCTGTTACATTATCCCAAGATGCAACATAACCAATAGCAGTTGAACCTAGTCCAACAGTTTGTTTAATAATAGAGTCAACAGCATATGTGGTTGTAGTAGTTACACCAGCAAGTTTAAGTGCATTCAGTCCACTGACAAGTGCGGTATTGAGATTTTCTACCTGACTTCCAACAACTTTTGGATTTCTCATTACACCGACTCTAGCAAAATCATTACCCAAAATGATATCTGGGTTTGAATCGAGAGTTTCAAATCTAGAATACAATAGTACTCTATAAGCACCTAGTTCACGATAGATGTCATATCCATGTCCACCTTTTGGTGGGATAATAACTTTGAATGCAGAGAAAGATGTAGTACCTACACCAACATTAGATAGTTTTTCAAGTGGTCCAGCAGTTTCGGAACCAGGAGCGCCTGGATAGAACTGAATTGTTCCATATGTGTATCCCTTACCACCATCAGTCACAAACACTTCGGATACTTTTCCGAAAGAGTCAACAGTAATAGTTGCTTTACCTCCAGTACCATCACCCAAGATGGGTACATTTGAGAAGGAAGTAGAAATTGGCTGATAATTAGATCCTCTATTGTCAATCAAAATGGTTTCGATTTTTCCGTCAATTGCATTATCCTTGACAGAAATACTTTCACCCAGTTCACCCCAGTTTTCTGGAACTGGAACATATTCAATAGAGTCGAACTTAACAATCTCAGATGGTTTGATCGTATAAAGGTATTTCCAAATATATCCATCTCCAGAGGTACCTGCAGCTCTGGGTTCTAGGTCAACAAATGTTGGTTCGTCGAAAGATGGACGACCCTTGGGGTTTTCTGGGTCCGTTCCGTTAGCCAAACAAGCATAGACTCTAAGATCATCATTAATTACGTAGTAGTTGCCTTCATATAATGAAGATGAACCAGTTACAGGAGTTGGGTTATATACCGTATAATCATGTCTATACATTTCGTAGGTTTGACCAGCAACCCACTCGACTTTTCTAACAAGTCTTCTAACATCTTGAGAGGTAATTTGCTTCAATGCAATTATACTCTCCCTTACCTGGATTTCCTCTTGGAATCCATCTAAAGGTGAAGGAGGATCTGTCGTCCAATCCGCAAAACCGCCCGTTTCGGGGGCGGTTGCGTTTGGAAGACCAATAAACGTATAGTACTTATTGGTAGTGTCCCCAACTCCAGAAACACTCTTCAAAAAGTTCTCAGCGTTTAGGATTCTAAACTGGTCAGATATAATTGCAGGCATTTTGAGAAAGTTAGGTTTTTTCTATATTTTATTTATGGACTTAATAGTCCCCTTGTTCTGAATACTTTAGGCGAAGTGCTCAGTCCAGTTAGACCATTATCACGATAAGAATCAAAGTTCACAGGATTCAGTGTTGTAAGTGCTCTATTTTGATAATCATAGATCTTACCCCATGAATATCTACCATAGAACTCATTGGTACCAATACCACTGAAGTCCTCACCTCTTGCGTAGACTTGAACAAAGTTGTTGTTATCTCCGAGAGATGGAACGAAGTGACATGTTACGGTTACAATACCCGCAGAAGCAGGTGTTACGAAATCCGCACGATATACACCATCAAGGAAACTCTTCGCAGTACCGACAACAGATGCGGGGTAATTAGCCATACCACCAGAGAGTGTGGAAATACCCGTGAGTTGAGTACCGATTCCAACATTACTATCGGTGATGACGAAGTAATCGCCCTTAGTGATCTGAGATGCGGTGACTCCATAATCATTTAGTGCGGAATAACCAACACCTAGGGTTCCGTTATCATATTGTTCGGATTTTAGAACAAACTCAATCTTAGGCGAAGTGGTTCCAATTCCAGGCGTGCCCGCGAGGAAAGTATTAACACCAACGATTACGCCGTGATCACCTTCCGCCTTGATAGATCTAATATTCTCAAACTTGTAAGTATCAGATTGAACCATAACCGATGGAACATTACTTTGAGTATATCCAAAACCACCATCAGTAACCGTGATGCTGGTTACAATTCCATTCAGAACAGAAGACTCTGCGGTCGCTCTGTGTGTAATTGGTGTTGCGTAGATTGCAGTCGCGCCGGCGCCCGCGGCAATAAATGCACCATCTGTAGAGAATCCTACATCATGGAAGATAGTTTTCAAGTCATTATTTTGTTTAGTTCCCCTCTCGTCCCAAACAGCAAGGTCAAAGGAGTAGTAGAGTTTTCCACTATCAGTGATTGCAACATATAGATCATTATGATATTGAAGATCAACAATTCTGTTAGAAACACCGATATTATTGTTGACAACAACGTATTGTTCTCTGGTAACCGACTTAACAATTGTTGCATTTTCGCCCGCGGCAATGAAATTAGATCCATCCCAAATAACACATTCCAAGTTCCTAATTGTTGGAGTTGGATTCTGTGACCAAATTTCTGCGGTAGAAGAATTAATAATCTTGCCTCCACTACAAACACCAACAAAATATCCAAGTTGTGGACTATGTGCGACTGCATTAATGTTATTAAGGATTCCAGTGTATCTGTTGAAGAAACACGTAGATCCAATACCAGTTGCAACGAACGCAGAACCACCTGCACCAACTGCAACGTACTTGTCATTTAGTGGTTCGTAGATAATATCATTGATCGTATCCGTGAACGTAGTCAGATTGGTATTAATAACACCAAATCCTGCAAGAGATTGTTGTTCAAAGATTGGGAGTCTTTCAAATGAAGTGACTGCGGTATCTGATGCAGTTGCTTTCCAGATCATTGCGGATTGACCAACCGCAACAACATGATCAGTATTTCCAAGACCCGTAGAAACTACGGAGTTGAAGTGATACGTATTACCCGCGCCCGTGACGATTTCAGAAGCAGACCATGTTTCGAGATCAAGTGAAGATGCAAATAGTGAACTATTACCAACTGCAACAAATCTTCTCTGTGCAGTTCCCTTATCAATGTGATTGAAAATAGTGTAAGTTGTAATACCAGTGATTCCACTAATGGTTCCGCCTTCCCAGTTAAAGATAGGATCTTTTCTTGTGATCGCGGAAGCAGAAATTGTTACGATTGGACTTAAAGTGTTTGCATAACCAACTCCACCACTGGATACTCCAATGGAGGTGATGCTGGAAGAAGTAGAAACATTTGCAAGCGCAACGGCACTTTCTGTTTCTTTATCCTCGATGATCAAAATGTCTCTAACGTTCTCATTCAAGTTATCCAAATCAGTAAAGATTGGATATGCATTATCTACGTAAATTGTAGTGTCACCTGGTTGAATCTCATTGATAATAGTTGCACTTGGTCTAATTACAGATGTGTATTGAGGTCTAGATTTGGGGAATAGTGATCCAGTAATGATCTTATCATTCTTCTGTTTTCTCCAAGTCAGAGGTCTACGCTTATCTGTATTGGTATCAATTCCGATACTAGCATAAACAAAGGTTTCTAGTTGATCAGTAGCAACGATCTTTTGTACCGTTCTATCAAACTGATCAATGTCATAAGCGTCAAGACGACTTTCATTGATTTGAATTTGGTCACCAACTTTAATAGTCTTAGGTGGATCAATTTCTTCAACGTCTGCAGAAGAACCTCTATAGTAGAGAATACTGCAACTAGATCCTTCAAGTGGTGCCTCAGTGAAGAAGATTCTGGATCCTCTAAACTCATATGCAACACCTGGGACTTGAAGAACATCATTCAGATAGATGAAGATGTTATTGGTAACGTCTAGATCACTTCCATCAGGAACTCTCAGGGAGAGAATCTTCTTGACACCATCAATATTTGCACTCAAAGTAAACTTCTTCTTGAATCCGTTGAACTGATCTTCAATGCTGTTGAAAGCAATGAATTGACCAGGATAGAATCCAAAGAACTTGTCAGTTTGAACTTCAGTGATCTTGAGTTGGAACTCTTCAAATTGTCTGAAGGTTGTTACGCCCGTATTTGCAGTATAGAAGTGTGGAATCGTATTGACTCCAGCTCTTACTGTGTATTGAGTGGAACTATTAACCTTGGTGACCAGGAAGTCTAGTGCTCCATCAGTACTATCTTCGGTATATCTTAGAACTCTCTGTACACTTGGTACCTTCTGAGTCATACCGACTCTTTGTGCAGTACCACCAGAAACATAGTCGTGTGCGATGGTAGAAATACCTGCATTGAAAGTGAAAGAAGTTGTAGATCCAACTGCATCAACCTTGAACGTACTTCCATGTGGGGAAGAACCTTCGTATGGGAACTTATTCGTGGTGAAACCAACGCTTGCAGTACCACCAGTATCATAAGAATGTGGGATTGTGGAAACACCGATGTTAATTACCATGGTGGATCCAGTGGTTCCTGCCATCAACTTAAATGTATCATAAGTTCCAGATAGTGCATTAGGAGAAGATGCGGGATATGCATCACCATAGTCATCAGTGCCTGCAGGATATGGGAACTTGGTAGAAGAGAATCCAGCGTGTTCTGCAGTACATGTCAGGAAGATATCTGCAAGTCTTACATAATCATCAACAGTTTGTCCATGAGCAGCATCTGTAGTAATAGTGACAATACCAACGACTTCATTATAATCGAGTGCAGTTACATTATAAGTTGTAATTCCAGTTGCATGTGCAGGGCAATTTAGAATGATGTCTTTCAGATTTACCCAATCACCAACGGAAAGATCATGGTCTTCGGTGAGAGTGATTGTAGTAACACCAACAGACTCGGTATAATCAAATCCATATAGAGGAACCGCACCAAATCCTTCGTATGCGTGTACGATTGTGGAAATACCTGCATTAACTCGGAAAGTATTTGCATCATCAACTGAGTGACCTTGAAGGAGAAACCAGATGGAGAAGATGCAGGATATGCATCACCATAAGTGTTTACGCCTGCACGATATGGGAACAGAGTTGAAGTAATGCCTGCATAGTTATCATAGTTTGCATCGGTACACTTCAGTTTGAGATCCGCAAGAGTTACCCACTCATTTGCAACCAGGTGGTGTGCATCATGAGTTTCAATAACACAAATACCAGAACCCTGTGAGTAGTTAAATGTCGAGATACCCAGTTCGGTATAACCTGCAAATACATGAGGAATGGTAGAAACACCTGCCTGCATTGTGAAGGTAGTTACACCTGGAGAAGAGATTGCAGGGAAGACAAAACCATATGGAGCAGTACCATCTGGGAAGATGTCTGTTGTTACTCCTGCATGTTCTTCACTACAAATGAACTTGATGTTATGGAGATAAACTTCATCGGAAGTCTTATTAGACTTGAGACCCTTAACTGTAATCGCATTAGCGGTTGCACTTACAAATGTATGTGCGCTTGTATCCGTTCCACCTGCACCAACATTGATTGTGACTTCATCACCAGTGATATCCGTAATCTCTAGGAACTTACCAGCAGCTGGATCAGTGGATCTTGGATATGTGTGGTTGGTAGCATTACCATCCAAAGCACAAGTAAATGTGAGTGAATTATCTTCCAGTCTGATGAAGTCTCCTTCTTCCAGGTTGTGTCCATAAACCGTAAGTGTGGTAAATCCAGTATGTGGACAATAAGTTGCAGTCGAAGGCGTAAGTCTTCTTTCAACATCAGAAGTGAGAACACCATGTGGATCCCAGGTAGTTACTGTGCAAATACCAGTTACGTTGTCATAAGTGAAGGACTTAATACCAACTTCATCATATCCACAAGTCAAACCAACACCAGTGATTCTTACATTATCAAGAACAGATAGATTATGTGCAGAACCAGTTGTAATGGTAGTGAATCCAGTAGTCTCATCATAGACTAGATTTGTAATCGATAGAGAATCGGTTCTAAATCCAGAACCTTCGATAAGACCAGCTGCCTTGATAACATCACCAACCTTATATCCAATACCAGGATTATCAATCTTAAAGTCAATGACACTGGAACCCTGACCAACAACTACAGAAAGACGTGCATCTTGTCCATCACCACTGGTTCCACCAGTATATTCTGCGGTCAGATTACTATATCCTGTTGGAATACCAATTCTGATTTCTGGTAGAGATGTTCCAGTGAATCCAGTTCCTGCATTTACGATTGTCAGTCCATTTACTGTACCAGCAGCACTGACTGTTGCAGTGATTGTTGCTCCATATCCGATTGTAGACGCAATACTGACACCAGGTGCAGACTGATATCCAGTGCCACCTTCGTTGATTGTAATAGTGTCAATTTGACCAAAATCATCGATGGTGACTGTTGCAGCTGCGCCAATCTTTGGTTCATATCCAAAGCTGTTGGTGATTTCAACTTTGGAAATCTTACCAGCCTTTGGTACTCCAGAGAGGAACTTCAGAGTGTTCACAGAAGGTCCATCAACTGTATAATCAACGATTGGATCCTGTGGTACATTGTTAATCAGTACGATAGGATTGTTGTTGATATCAACAGCAGAGTTTACATCATTAAAGATTGTTGTTGTCGTCTGATTTTGAGACTTAATTGCAAATTCAGTTGCAGCAACACCAGTGAAAGCTAGAGAAAGGTCATCGAATAGAAGATTCTTATCTTCTGGTTTAGCTGCATCAAAAGTTCTACTGAAGACTCTACCACCAAAGATAGAACCAGTCTGTAGACCTGCAGGTCCAATCTTACCGAATGGTGGGGATGAGAAGTGAATGACATCACCAACAATGTTGAAGTCACCTGTAAGAACTGTTACTGCTGCTCCAACTGTATGTGCTGCAGCAGGTGTTCCAAATGAACCTCTTTCCAGAACAACTTCATTAGTTGCACCGACTCCAATAGACTTAATAAGTGCATATTCTGCACCAATATTCAGAACATCATTAGTTCTAACAGAAGAAACTCCAGTAGAAAGTTTAACAATTGTGGTATTCGCAGATCCAATAGAATTCTTAAGATCTACACTTAGAGACTTAAATCTCAGTGGAGTCTGGATAATACCATCAATAGTAATAATTGCACTTGCATTTGGATCCTTATATTCAATACTATAAGTACCAACACCGACATCAGTTACATCAATGAAGGTTGCAGTGGTAGAAAGACCAAATAGTTTAATCTGATTATCAGTAACCTTGAAACAATATACCGTAGAAGGCATAGTCTTCGCACCCATTAGTGTTGGGGTAACTGAAATATCATCGGTAGAATCTGTACCACCGATACCTGCCTGAGGAATTGTGATTACAGAAGTTAAAGCATATCCAGAACCACCATTGACAACATCAACATTACTGATGTATCCAGAAGAACCTCTAGTGACATTGAAGATTGCACCAGTACCACCAGCAGGATCAGTTCCTGCAGTAACATTGGAATAAGATTGATTTGCCTGAGTAGCGACTGCAGAAGGTCCAGTCTTAGTAACGACGAAAGATAAATCGTTTGCAGGAGATGCTGCTTGCATCTGTGTTCCAGCAATTGTGATTGTATCACCTACTGCGTATCCACTACCACCAGCTGTTGGTTGAATGGATGTAGAGATAGGAACACCAGAACCATCATAGTTAATTGATACTCTAAATTCTGCGTCTGTTCCAGTACCACCATTAGATCCAATACACTGAACAAATTGTGTTGTGGAGTTTGCATCAACTACAGATGTTGTAGAAATACCACTAATGGTTCCAGAGATTGCAATGTTATATCCATTTTCAAGAACTGCCGTACCACCGAAGGTATCGGAGATATTCATTACAACATCGAGAGTTGCATCTTCAACGAAAGAAGTTGTTCCGATGCCAACGTCATCACCATTCTCCTTGACGAAGAGAAGTTCTTGACCAGTTTGGAAATTGTGGTTAGCAATATTAATAATATTGTTGGCTACATCAAATGCACCCTCGCTGAAGACATGTTTGAACAGACTTGTGTTATTATTCTTAAGTCTGAATGTGGATAGTCCAACTGCAATTCCACCTCTAGTCTTAGAAGGATAATAAATTGCTGGTGCAACAGCTGTACCAAATCCAATAATTCCAGTAATAATTCCAACATAATTTGCAAGAGATTGTCTCACATCGGCACAATCTGCAGTACCAAATCCAACTGTAGGAATTCCTGCAAGACTGCTGTTTCCAATTGCAACTGTTAGAATACCGACTAAGGTATCAATATCAGTTTGGATGTCAGCGTAATTGCTAGGATCAGTGTTTACACCAGTTACTGGATCAATAGGAATTCTTAGATCCTTATAGTTCAGTTGATTGGTGATTGCATCTTGCATATAGTCCGCAGAGGACTCGAAGATGTAGATAGATTCATTTTCTTCACCAATAAGACCATCAAGTTTTTGAGTACCATCTGGTTTGAAATAGAACTTGGTATTTCTTACTGTATGTTGATTAGTGTCATATGCAATGTCCTGTGCAACACCATCAACAATATATTGAAGATCGCGACGACACTTCAGACCACCTGTGGTGTACGTTCCAACATTTGCAGTTGGTAAACCAATCGTAGATCCAGCAGAAATTACGTCAACTGTAATTTGAGTTAGAGTTGTAAGAGTTTGTTGAACGTCTGCACAAGCAGCAGTAGATGTAATTGCAACATTAGGTCCACCACTACCATAAGTGGAAGGTCCAACAGGTGCGGTTAGATCTTTAATGGTTAGTTGGTTAGAAACCGCCTTCTCCATGAAGATTCTAGCCTGACTGAATGCATAGATGGTTTGTGCCTCTTCGCCAACAAATGTACGTTCTGGATCTGTGATTGGATTACCCGCACCATCAAAATAGAAACCAGAGAAATCTCTAGTATAAGTGTTACCACCAAGGAATGTGTCAATGGAAACTGCATCAACCAGTTTACCCATTTCACGTTTGTACTTGTCTTCCTTATTACTAATGCTATTATAGATTAGAACTGTTTCATCCCATGCCTCGTCAATGATTTCCTGTCTGTTATTTTGAATCATTCCATAGGAACGAAGATATCTAGACTTCGCTTCAGTCTGAGGAGAACCAGGGAAGTAGAAGTTAGGATATTCCTTAGAAACAGATGCAAGAGACTTATCAAGAATTTCTTCTTTGTTGAAAACAATCAGGTCTCTGGAATCTTTGTTTCTGTTCAGATAGAAGTTTGCTGGATCATCAATAACCTCAAAGTTAAATCTCTGTTTGACTGCAGTCTGATAGAGAGTAGGAGGAGTTTGGTTATTGATTACATATTGACCAATAAACTTGACATAGTGATATGCATAAAGAGTCTCGGCTGTTTCATTTGCAACATAAGAAACACCTGCATCCCAATAGGTTAAACCTGCTTCGACAGACTTATTATTAGAATTATACTTAAGGTCATGTGCAACTGCATCAACAATAAATCCAGTATCTCTTAAACACTTCTCTCTACTATAAGTTGTACTCAATCCAATATTTGGATAGTTGTACTCAACTTTAGCAACAACTTCTTCTTGAATAAATTCTCTATTCAATCCAAGTAAATCTGCAGCATCTGCATATCTACCTCTAAGTTGTTGAGTAACAGTTCCATCGAACTGACTTGAGATATCATCAACTGCAAGAACTTTATTTGTTTTGTTAATGATATATGGTTGTAGTTCTACACCCTCGGGGAAGAAGACCTTTTTAACGCTTCCGTCTGCAAGAGGTTCATCTTCATAAACAAGACCGAAATTGGTCTTATCAAAGAAACTCATTTCACTATCAACATTAACACTCAATAGAGGTGTAGTATCTGCAAGAGTAACCTTCATCGAAGTGGACTTTGCAATACCAGAATTTACTTCTGCAAGTGTTGGTTGAGTTTCAATATTGTAGTTAGAGAACTCTTTGAATCCAGATGGATGAACAATAGATTTGACAGATTCCTTCCAGGTAGAATATGGAATAGTAGACTTCAGTTCATAAGAGAACTTCTGGAAGTAATAGTTATCAGAAATACTTTGTAGGTAATCATTTAGAATACCAGAAGACATATCTGCAACTTGAGTCTTGGTTCTAGAAACACCAAGATTTGCCTTCAGAGTAAAGGTATTAAAATAATCAACAGTTCCAATAATCTTAGAGTTTTCACCTCTCAGTTTATCATTGACAAACAAGTTACCGATGGAGTTATTAATTCTAAGTTGGTTGACATCATTGTCCCAACCATTCTCCATTACGTTACCAGTAAAGCTTTGTGCAGTAACTTTCTCTCCAGACTGATATCTAACATCATCACTGAGAACCATATTAAAGACAGGCATGTCTTTTTTGTTGATAATGGTTCCTTGAGTAATTTCACCATCATAATCACCAAGAGTTCCAGTAGAAATTCCAGTGAGATCACATGTAACAGTTTGGTTAAGAGTACTTACTCCTGTTACAGGATAGAATGCATAATCATACTGAATAGAGTTGAAGTTATTCTCACCCGCGATTCTAGAATCTTTGGTTAGTCTGCAGTTTTCTACAAATACTTCATCACCGATTGCGAATGGGAAAGTATATCCAGTTTGACCATAACCAAGGGTAATGAATGGATTGACTTCTGGATCATTATTAAGTTCAAAAGTAACTACATCATTACTATGAGTAACCTCATCAATATCAAATCCATTACTATTGCGAGTAGGAATAATTGTAAGTGGATCTGAAAGTGCAGTATCATTCTTATCAACAATAACATCAACAACTGAACCAAATTGAGTAACTGCAATAAGTTTAATATTTGGTTTTGCTGGTACTACGAGTTCAGGAGCATTAGAATAATTATTACCACCTGTAGAAATTGCAACTCTATCAATTGTTCTAATGTTCTTAATACCTGCAACAGTTGGAACACTCAGGGTAGGTGTTAGAGTAGGATCTGTTGGATAGTCAAATCCATCCTTAATTCTCTCTAGACTTTCAACTCTACCGATAGTAGAAGATTCAAATCTAACAACACCATCTGTACCAGCAGCAGAAACAATACTGGAAACTGTTGGTAGTTTTGTATATCCTCTACCAGCAAAGTTAATTCTAACCTTACTAATAGGTCCAGTGACGTTCTGAGAGGTCGTAGTATACTCGTAAGTAGAATTCCCAACAATAGATTTCTCAACGATGTTCAGGGGGTTTCTAACAACGAATGTAAGTCTCTTATCATTATCTGTAGAAAGACCAACTACGCTAAATTCATCGTTCAAACCATGAGGTTTAACTGTAATCTTGTTTGCAGAAACAATACTATCATCAGAAGAAATTTCTTTCTTATATTGTTCTGCAGCACCCTTAGGAACTAAGGTATAGAAGAAACTATCTGGTACGAACTTACTTCTAGTGTCAACACTGATCTTAGCATCTGCAGTTCCAGGTTGACCATCTCTATCGATAGCAAAACCATCTGTATCAGTTCCAAGAAGATCAAGTCTCTTAGTGAGATTGACATCCTTAGAGAATACCATATCAAGTTGAGCAAGAGTTGTGTCAGAAACATCAAACTCAATAATAGTTCCTCTGAAGAAATCTAAAGGTGGATTAATTAGATGGAACATATGAGCAGTTCCAGATCCAACAGCAGTCAGATCAACTGCTGATGTAGTATTGATATCCGCTTCAAACTCACATAGTTTGATCTTATCTGTGGAGTCTTTTAGAATATAATATGTTTTTCCATTGTATAGTCCTGTGATTGGAGTTGCTGCATAATAAACAACTTTATCACCTGTCTTGAGTTTCTTGTACTTAGAATACCCAGAAATATCAATAGAATTTGTTGTCAGATCAACTTTAGAATCTGCAAAAGAGATATCATCGACCAGTACCTTTCTATTAATAGTGTCAAGTTTAATTTTATAACTATCCGTCGTAGTGCCAGTAAACTTCAGTCTGAATTCATCACCAATCTGAAGTCCATGTGCTGTTTTAGTTGTAATAATGCCAATATTTCTAAAGACATCACCAGTAATTCTTTGATTAGTTTTAGTTAGAGAATGTGCAGCACCAACAATACCAAACTGGTCATCGAAAGGCCAGAACTCAAGAGAGTTTTTGGTTGTTCCAATACCATCAGAACTACTTGTCGTAAATCCGACTGTTGATAGTCCAACGTAGTTCAGACCCAAGTTTACTGTATAGAGTTCTTGTCCATCAGTCAATCCAAAAGATTGAGCAACACCAACATTATTAACATATAATGGAGCACCACTTGCACCAACGTTATAGATTACCTTTTCACCAGTAAAGAAGTTATGATTTGGAATGTAGATACTTCTAGTTGGGATGAATCTATTTTCAAAACTTGTGGTACCAAATCCAACAACAGTTCTATCTGTACCTGCAGCACCAGTACCTACAGTTTCTTTTGGATCAAAGAATGTTGTTGTATTCTCAAAAGTATAATCATCAATCTCACCAACGATGCTGAATGAGAATCTATTTGGTAGGAGAGCTACGAGACCATCTCCAATAGTATGAATACCAGTATTATTAACTCTGTTTACATAGAAACCAGATCTCTGAGAGGAAACACCAGTAATTAATAGTGTTTCACCATCAACACTAATGAAATCATTGGATTTAAATCCAGAAGTATCCTTAACCTTAATAAACGTAGAAACTCCCGTTGCTCCAGCATCTAGAATATCTTCTAGAAGTTCTGTTGACTTGGATTTAACTCTAGCTTCTTTAACACCATTGATTGCTCTTGCAGTAATAGTGGAAACTCCAGAAATAAAGACATCCTCCAGATCCTCAATGTTGTGAGGTTGTGAACAGATTGCTTCAATTTCTGTACTTCTAATTCTAAATTCTACATTATTAATTTCAGTTTCGGTAACACCAACAGATTCAATATCTTTACCACCAAGTTCAGATACAGAAACCGATGCACCGCCACCTCCCGAATTTCCATTATCAATTTGTACAATATCATCAATCTTATAGTTTTTACCAGCAGTAAAGACAATTGCATTTTCAATAGAAGATGTCTGAATGTCAGTTACTCGGAATTCCTGTTTGAAAGATTCGCCAACTCTATCAATATATGGATAATCAGAGTTTGGATTGGTTAGATAGTAATTAGAAACGTTTCTTACGAGATTAGTAGTAAAGATGGTCGAATCATCTTGATTATAAGTCGGTAAGAAGTTGTTTGCAATTGGATTATCATAGAAACTTGGACCAACCAGATATGGATATACAGGAGTAGAAATTTGGGATTGGTCAACACTAACAGTGTAGAAATATGCATATGTTCCATCTGGGAACTGAGGAGTTACGCAGAATCTACCATTATGTTCGTCTAAATCTCCAGAACCATCATAAACATAGTCATTAGTAAAGTAACCCTGTTGTTGAGGAGGTCTTAATTGTGGATTGACTGTTGGGTTATTAGTATAACTGGATGTCATTCTACGAATTGGACCACCTTCAGGTTTATCGTAACCATAAGGTCCATAGATGGGGTTACCATCATACGCAAAACCTAAAATGGGCGAGTGTTGAAGATTTGTGGTTGATTCTTTGTTTAGGATATTGAAGTTATCCTGAGTTTCAAATCTTAGAACTTTAGAAGGATAGAAAGTAAAGAACTGGAGCCCAAAGTTTGGATTGAAGGATGGATAGAGTACACCATCATCATCTGGACTAATTGTATTCTTTTTCTTAATAACCTGGTTTACTTTCCACCTCTTGACATTAGCAATAAACTTGGCATTAATGCCTCTATTTTGAATCGATAAGAACGTAGTACTGCTTGCGTAACCAATACCACCATTAACGATATTAATTGACTGAAGTTTACCCTCAGAATCCACAACAGGATCCAACTGAGCAAAATCACCATCGCCCTGAACAATAATATCGGAGTCAACTCTATATCCTTTTCCTCTGTTAATGATTTTTACGTCAGTAATACTTCCATTAATAATAATGGGCTTGAGAACCGCATTAGAAAGAATGGAACCTACACCTACATTTGGTCTTCTGTGGAAGTTAATGATGTCAGTAACACCATATCCAACACCACCATCTTCTACAAAGACATCATCAATCTGTCCCAATACAATTGGTTTAACCACAGGAGTGATTACAGGGATACTTTCAAGTTCAGAGGTAGATTCAATAGAAATTGTAATTGGTGGATACTTAATAGTGTGAGTTCCTACACCAAGACTTTCAAACTTGACATACTTTCTATTGATATAGTTGTAATCTGTTGTACTGCTTGCAGTTCCAGCATCAGATAGACGGAACTTGTTATCATCAATCTTAGTGACTTGATAATACTTACTAGTATCTAATCCAGAAATTTCAGTGTCGGTATATTCATAAACAACAAATTCTGAATTTTGGAATCCATGATTTGTTGCATAAATGTACGAGTCAAAAGTGTTTACACCAAGAGTTCTGTTGTCGGAAGAAACAACAGAAGGAACTTTAATCGCTCTATTAGAATATCCATCACCAGGATCATTTACATAGATCTCAGTAATGGTATTTTTATTCTTCAAACTCTCTAGTGCATGGAAACCAGAGGAGATACCAGTAATCTGGATTTCATTATTACCAGCAACTGCATCTTGTTTGTTATTGTATAGTTTTACTTTTTTGTCAGTTACAATCCCAACAAAATAAGAAGATCCATTAACGATTCCAAGAACGTCGGTGTTGTTATTGGTACTATAAATTACTTCTTCACCATTTACAAATAAAACATCGTCAATAGTGGTCAGAGTATTGTCAGCAACAGATACACCAGTATCACCCTTGAAACCAACAGAAATTCTAGAACTAACAAGGTTAGACTCAAGTACAGCACCACTACCATTACCACCAGAAATTTTGATCTTAGGTTTAGACTGATAACCTACACCAGGAGAAATGATCTTAACTCTTGTGAGACCACCAGAAAGGTTTGCATGTGCTTTACATCCACTACCAAATTCATCTTTGACTTCTACTGGTGGTGGATCTAAAACATCATAATCCGAACCACTATTGGTTACAATAATCTCTTCAATCCTTCCATAATAATAGTTCTCGTCAAATAGAGTTGGAGATAAAATTTCCGTACCATTAACTAAGAGACCAACAGGTTTGCTGTCGGTAGTTTTATCATTGATATCTTCAGACTTTTTCTGTACCTTTGAGTATGGGAAAGTTTTTACTAACTTCTGGTTTTCAATCTTTTTACCAAAGAAGTCTGCTTTTACGAGTGCATCACCAGCAATTCCACGATTTGCAAAGATGAACTTTTCGTTAAAGACATCAGAATTGCTAAATGCAAGTTTAATGCTATTTTCGTTGACTTTGAATACTCTATACTTACCAGTACCAATACCAGAAACTTCAGAATCTACGGGATCGTAGTAAACCAAATCCCCACTGACATATTCATGTTGAGGAGAATCAAAAATAGATGTAATTCCAGTGGTACCAGAAGTTGTGACAGTTCTCTTCTCATCAGTTGAGAAAATTGTCTTGTTTGGTACCCCAGTTGAGGTTACATAGAAGTTTTCTCTACTGGTATCAATATATGTGTTTTGAATACCTGCAGGAAATTCTTCGTTATTGTTAAAGTAATTAAGTAATTGTTTGAACTTGAATAATTTCTTCTCTAACTTAATAGTTCTATTGAAATCGAATGTAGCGTCATCGATTTGAATAAGAACACTGTTAGTATACTTTCTAATTAGGTCGCCAACTTCAAATTCAACATCAAGAACTGTAGCTCCAGATATTTGACCAAGATCATTGGTAAGAACAACCGCCTCTCTCTTATAATAAATGACTTCATCAAATGTGATGAGACGATAAACGTTTACACCCTGCCTACTAACAGTGTCAACAGTGTGTACAGATGGAACGTTAGAAATCCAACAATTGAATTGTGGTTTATCAAATAAGTTTTCACCAAATCCAGAAAGTTGAACTTTATCACCAACTGCTAAAGCACTAGTTTTTGAAAAATCAACATCTTTGATTACGTTTACAATTCTAAAGTCAACTCTACTGGTATTTCCCGTACCAACAAAACTATATGCAAACTTTTCTTCAAGAATCTCCAGTCCTCTTTCAAGAGATGTAGTTAAACCAGTGACACCATTAAGAGTTGTAGTAGACTTAGAAGTATACTCTAAAGTAATAAAGTTCGAGTTGGGTGGTTTGATCGAAATTTTTCCACTAGGAGCAAATCCAATGGTAGAATCTACAAATAGAGTGTTGCCACCTGCCGATACGTCTTCTACTAATTTGGTTTGACCAGATACCTGAAAATTACCAGTGAAAGAATCTTGGTCTAGTGAAATTTCAAAGAAATCTTTGCGATTTACGGGTCTATACTCAATATTAAAAATAGATGCACCAACTTCACCAACATCCGCAAGATCTTGGAAAAGGAATCCTCCTCTGATACTCAAAATATCAGGATTTGGAGTGATAAGTTCTACTAATACGTTTTCAGTCTTAAAATATTCGTTAGCAGATGGAGAAAGAGTAAAATCTTGTGGTTTTCTAACTTCTACCTTAGTTCCATACAAAATTTTGAAGAGTAATTTGTATGAACTATCAGTACCCTTTGCATTATAGAAATCTCTTGCACTAGAAAGAACATTATCAATAGAAATGTTCTCAAAAAAGTCTCTATTTTCAAATCCAGGGAAAAATTCAAACTTGAACTTTTCAAAGAATGATAATAGGAACAGATTGCTTAAATTTTGGACAGTAGAACCATCCGCATGTTCATCAGCTTCAGTCTCTGTAAAACTTAAGAACGTTCTATTGTCTACGGCTTCAATTTCATCAATTCCACTGAATCCTCTAATACATCCAGTAAAACTTGTAGCAGTTTTTCCAAGATAAGTGATGATTTCATCGTCGATCTTTAAGAGACCATACGAATCTGGCCATCCAGTCGTAGATGCAACCAAGATTTCATCATCATAAGTTAAAACTTCCTCTGTCAGAGTAGTATTCTTAACAAGTGTTTCATTGTTGAAGGACTGAATGCCCTTATACTGATTCAAATTTACAGCAATATCAATTGCACCAGATTTACTCTCTAGTGACCTATAATATTGACGTAAAAACTCAACAAAAAGAGGAGACTCTTCAGACATAAAGTCTGGAATCTGATTCTCTAGGATGGAATCGATTTTAACTCTTTTAATTTCTGACATTTTATCTTGTATACTTGCCGTTTAGGTAACTAGAAGTTGAGACGTATTGTGTAGCGGAGGTATTTTCACCCGAGGTTACAACATCCTCTATCATATTTACCACAGAACTTGAAACGTCAATTTGGAGGTACAAGTCCTTCAGTGCAATAACATCATTCGAGTCTGGGATTGCTTGAACTTGAATCCCATCAGTCACATCACTAGAGATAATGTTTACTGCATCAAGAATAATTTCACCTTTTACATAATCAACTGTACCTGCTCTCGGAGTTACAATTACAGGTACATTACTCTCAAGTTTGAAGAAGTAGATAGTTCCAGATGTAGAACTGACTACTCCATCTTCATCTTCTTGAGGTGCATCTGCCATGTACAAAGTTTCAGATACTCCAGAAACTCTGAAACCACTGGATTTGATACTAAATCCGTTTTTCTTACTATGAATCTTATTTCCGAAACACAACTCGTATGTTGCAAGATTGTTAAACTCTGGTTGCAGATCTCTTCTCATCAAAACTCTGGTGATGTTTGATGTAATAGCTTTGTCAGCTTCATCAATCAGTGTTGTTACCTTACTATACTTGAATCTACCACCAAATTGATTAACGTCTGCAGAGTTTGAATAAACATTCAAAGAGTTTAGTACTTTTGTACGAACATCTTGTGGTTTATTGGACTTATTGACGTTGTAGTAAACACTTGTATCAACCTCAACATAGAGATAAGAGAGGTCAATGATTTCTGGTCTAATACCAGCAATAGAATATTGTTTAAGTGATCTGAGAATATTTAATTTAGTTACCTGAGATAAGAATTTACCATTCTTTGGTTTGATCGCAAGTAGAACTTTTCCATATTCTGGTGGATCGAGTTCCTCACCCCCGTAGGCACTCACAGATTCGACGTTGGGGAAAAGATACGGAACAAGACCTTTATAGTCGTTGGCGGTCACGGCACGATACTGAGAGGCGTAAACACGAGGCGCCAGGTACTTGACAGAATCAAGTTGTTCAATATCATCACCATTCTCAGAAGGAGTACTTGTAAGAATGAGAGAAATACCACCAGTAATACTATTCAAATTATTATCAATCATTTCACCTGAGAAGGTGAAATTTCTTGCACCATTACCTACTCTACCATTCGTAACGATATAACTTACTTCAATCGTAGATCCGTTTGGTGGTCTCTTACCTGCAACACCATCACCAAACACAATTTCGTGTTTTTCGTCCGTAACTTCTTGGACTAGGAAAATTCTTGTATTATCGTCTACATTTAGAATATTCTGATATGCAAAATACTCTTCAGAAACTTGATCTCTAACATTAACACGAATTGTAGTTGTGTCAATATTAACATTAGGTAGAATAAATCTCTGGTTTGGTTGAGAGTAGTCCATTGTGAAGGTGGACTTTAGATAAACACCTTCAAAGACAACCAAATTTTCAAAATTAACGAAACCATCAACATCAACAGGTGCGGTTACATCTTCTGGAATGGAAAAAATGAACGTTCCATTCGTTACTGCACCCAAACAGACTTGACCTGCTTTAATGGTTAAGGTTCTAGCGTCAAGAGCACCAGTCAAATCGACTGTAAATGAAATTTCTGCCTTTGCAGATCTTTTCGATCTAGGAACATAACCAATATTTCTTGCAAGTGATACAACATTCTCTCTTAACGTAGCACTATCAATGAATGCCTCGTTGGCAACCATGTTAGTGTTATAAGATGTAATGTAAGAGTTGTATGCAAGGATATCAATGAGGGTAGAAAAGTTAGATCCCTCAAAATCGAAGTCAGTAAATTCACTATTTGCACGCAAATAGTCTTTAATCTGTTGCCTCAGATCTGCAAAGTCTAAATTTGTAAACTGATTAAATGATGCCATTAGACTCTAGTGGATTGTAAGACGAATTCGATGTTTTGTGTCGGTAGGGCTAAACCAACGATAGTATATGTTATCTGAATATAGATCTCATTACTATCAAGAGGGTAATTTACCTCTACTTCAACATCAGCTACCCTTGGTTCATAGTTTTTCAAGACATTTTCAATGTCAATTTTCAAATTATTTGCAACTTCTGGGGATTGAACCTCAAATAATGATGCTTCAACCTCAGTACCAATCAATGAATCATAAAATCTCTCGCCAGATTTGGTTCTGACGAGATTTATGACTGCTCTTTTAATCGCATCAGCATCATTAATCGACAAAATATCATCATTTACAGGATTTCTTGCAAATGAGAATGAAATATCCCTAAATTTTCGAGAAATCCTTACCATTACTGGAACTATCGGTGGTATTTATAGTATGTATAACAGATTTTGACGATTTTTTACTCACCCATTCAAATTTTCTTGTCTTTTTTCATCATTCAAATGGTCATGAGAGACCTCTTTTAACATATTAAGGTATTTGTCGGACTTAGGATCGTTAATTAGCGTCATTCCTGACTCAATAAAGTCCTTTCCCTGGTCTGGAATTGGATGATTAGACATTTTTTCTCCTGATTTTGGTAAATCAGAACTTTTTACGGGGTTCCTATCCCGGCCTTTCATCTAATTTCAGTTCTTCTCGGTCTTCACCAAGAACTTCGTCCAAATAATCGTCTGTCCAATAGTCATAATAACCAGTTTCCGCAAGTTTTTTACGGAAAGTTCTTAATTTTGCCTTTGATTGACACAAAATCAAGTTATATTTTTCATTATTTGTTTGAACACCACGGATGAATGTGTCGATATTAGAAGTATCTTCAAAGAATTTGTAATATGGATACTTTTCGTTATAATATCTGACCCATTTTTGCATTTGTTTATAACGCCAGAAGTCTTCAACGACAAAAACGATAACATCATACCCACTTTCAGGTACAATGCTATCGATTGGTGTCTCTTTAATCAAGGTTTTCGCTGCAGATGCATATGGGCATACTGCATGACCACCTAATTCTGGTCTGGATTCAGTTAATCTAGTAATCCATCCATTAATATGTTGTTCCTTTTCAGTCATCAACCAGCAGCAAGAGGGGAGTTAGGGTTAGAAGCAGGGCGACCACGATTTGCAGACGCTTGTGCTGCTACATCATAACCAAAAGTTGCGGTACCTTCCTCATCAGGAGCACCATCAGATGCATTAGGTCCCAAACGTGGAGCTGTGTTTTCTTCTGCCATGAGTTGTGTAGTTAAAAGTTCTTCAATTATTTAGTGTGGTTTCAGAGTAATATTTCCTGAAATAGAGACACGAGTCTCATCACAATTGTAGAACGGATAAACTGCATGATGCATTTCTGATGGGAAGAAGAGTAATGTTCCCTCTTGATCTGGATTCTGATAATAAGTATGTGTACGAATCTTTCCTAAGATATCGAGATACTGAAACTGGAAAGCTGATTTTAATTCTGCATTTGATCCATTATCTTCATTCTGTTCATCATGAGATGTTGGTATCTGTAACCATACAACAAAACTATAGATTCCTGTATGATTATGTGTTGGGTTGAATTCATGTTGATGTTGAAAGTTCACCCAAAGATTACTGAGATAATACTCCCCTCGAAAACCCGTCGTAAGACTTAGATCTCTCCATTGGGTCTCATACTCCCTAATCAAAGGAAAGAGGGTCTCCTGGAAGAACCAGGACCCCTCATCGATGAGATCATTACTCTCAGTGATATTACCAGCTAGATATTCTCTAACTGATGATTGACGTTGTTGAATGCAATTCCAGAGAAAGTCACTTCTTTTACAGAGAGTGTTTTCTCCAACCATCCTAAGTTAGGTGGATGGACTGCTCTGATTGATGGATCAATATTCAACGACCTTGACCACGATATGCTTTCTTTTTACCATTACGAGAAGATGCCGAAAGTTTAGTATTCGGTGAAGTGCCCTGACGAGTTTTCTTAGGGCTACCAGGCATCCAACCACTCTTGTTGATTCCACCTTTTGCTTTCACTGCCATAGTCTTTCAATCCTTTAGAATAATTTAGAAATTTTTTCGCGGTTTTTGGACGCGCCGAAACGCGCCTTTTTAACATCAAATAATACGAGACTTTTCGTGACCAACACGGATACGAGGATCACACCAGATCTCGAAACCAGCTTCCTTAGCATCCAAACAGAAACTTACGTCTTCTCCACACATGTCCTGAACCTCTCCAGAGTCGAACACCTGCATCTTCGGAGCAAACCAAGGATACTCCAAGTTCTCAAAGACACCCTTCTTAATCAATACCCATCCGAAACCAGTGTAGTCTACGGTAAAGGGTTTGCGACGTTTCTGCATCGTCTCACCAGTTTCGTGGTTCATAACACCACCATTGTTCTTGAAGTCATCTTCTTCAAGCCAATGTGCAACAGATGTGGTATGACCATCTTCGGTCATATACCAACCAGCTGCAATATCTTTATCCAATACTAACAACTTATAGAATGCTTCAGTGTTGAAGACAATATCAGAGTCAATCCACAACTGATAGTCATACTTCAACTTACCATCCCAAGGTACCTGTTTTGGACCTCGGAGTACATTCGCTCCCAATACTTTGCATCGTGCAAAGTTGACCATGGAAGAATAATCCTGTGAAATTTGAATGCTTGCACCAGCTTGGACAAGATCAAAACACAACTGAACAAAATTCTTCAAGAATGTGTATGATACTCCACGACCTGGTAGACAAAAGATAATTGACTTACCACGTACTTGTTCGCGTGCTGCAGCAATGTCGAACTCTCCTTCAGCTTTCTTCTTTGGTGTCGGAGCATTCGCTTTAATTGTAAATCCTTTAGACATAAAACTAGAATTGCAACGTAATCATTCTACCACTACAAATCAAATCATGCAATGGTATCTTTATTTATTTCCTCATAGGTAACCTTACTAAACCTATGTTCTGGAAGTAGATTGCAATATGCTCTGACAATTTCAACTTTATGTTGTAGGTCGCCTTTTTGCACATCAGTTGCAATCTCTTCCCCGTCTACTAGAATCCTATACTTCATCCTCAATCAATGCTAATAGGTCCTCAATTTCTTCCCTTAAAGAATCATTCGTAATTAATTCTAAGTCATTCTCTAACCGATATTCAATACAATCAATTAGTACCTCTCTATCATAAAAGTCCAGACGTAACTCCATCTATCTCTTCCTGTACTATCAGGTTTATATAGTGATTGGAGTTTTTCAGAACGGACCTTATGGGAGGATTTTTTCTGGCAAAAAAAATTTTGAATGCGTCTGTTATTTCGAGCGCTTTTTGGGTTCGTTGTAGGTTAGGGAAGTTAGCGTTTTTTTAATACGCGCCCCGCGCTAACATAAACCGCCACGCACATAACTGCTCAAATGGCAAGAGAGTAAGCTACACGACCTCCGAGATGTTCGTGTATAAAGTATCAGAAACTCTCGGAGGTGTTCGTGTTAGTTAAGGTCAGAAAGTATCGGGGTCAAACCATTTTACCTCACCCTCCAAGATCTTGTCAATCAGGTCCAGGATTTCATTTCCATTGTTAGCATAAGTGTGCAGGAAAGAAGTGTAGAATTCGAGTTGAGACATAATCAAAGAAAGTGTTAGTTAGAGTGTCGGTGAGTTAGAGCGAATCAACCAGAGGTCTTAAAGTAAGCAGTGCGATTCCCCTGAGTTACAGCGGTCTGTGCATTAACTGCATGTCCGCTATAGTTCTGTCCACGGCGGTTAGTGTTAGTCCGAGACCCTTTAGTTTGTGACATCACGAGTTCAGACTTACGGGGTTTCCGTGTAGGCAACTTAGTCACCTTAACTTGACCACGAACGTCTGCAATCATAAGGTCGAGAGTGTTACCCTTTGCAGCAAGTTCAGAGATGTTGAAGGTCATTGAGGTGTGTTCCTTTGACTCTTATAAGATACACGATTCTATGGGTCTGTGGTGATACCCTGTGCAACATGTTCAAGTGTCCATAATAACGTCTTTAATACTTAATCCATGGTATACTCACTAACTCTCACTGGAGTTAGCTACACTTAAGACCCCTTAGCGTTCTCTAAGCTTTCCCTCCTCATAAACCCTTACAGAGTTATTATAAACTCTCAGAGTGTTTGTGTCAAGTTCCCCTACGATTGTCTCAGAAAATTGTGTGTGAGACTCAGAGGATTTGTGACGGGGGTGTGTTGCCATTTCGGAGAGTTTGTGATAGCGTGCGCGCTAAGATCACAAGACCTGAGCACATTTAGAGACACATAATTCGCTACACATAACAAAAGAGATAATTCACGCTAGTATATTTTTTAATACATTTTTAATTGATTCAGTAATAGTAACTCCTGGGTATCTTCAGAGGTATTTGTGAGACACTCAGGAGTAACTTAAGGGTCATATGACTCTATTTCATACCCTACACTTTCATCATCATAGGTATCACTTTCCTCCTCTTGTTCCTTCAGTTCATTGATAAAATACTCGTTCATAATCACTTCCCTTTCTTCTTACCTTTAGTGTTAATTTCACCGAGGTTCTCTACATAAACCTCTTTGACTTGTTCCTTACCTTCTAACTCTAAAAGTTCTTTCCAATTCCATTGACTTGGTGTTACGCAATTACTTACATCAACTGTGAAATCTAGTGTAACTCTGTATCTGGTGACCTTCGATTGTGGGTTGATTGTTTGCATGTGAAAGAGAAGAATTAACCTTTAGTATTTTATACTAATTTGGTTTTATATGCAACTGATTTGTTATACTTAGATGTTATCATATCAATGAACTCATATTGTTCAAACTTGATGATCTCTCTATAAAGTTTGTCCTGTTCAGTTTGTGTTAGTTTGTCCATGAAATTGTTGTGTTTAGTCATCACTCACTTTCTCCCACTTTGCTACATGTACGTCTTTGATCTTTGATTCATTTTCTTTGACAAATCGTTCCATGTCACGTTTACTATGAAAGAACCTTTGATCATACAAATTCAGATTAGTTTTTGGTGCAGGTTTTAATCGAACCAAATAAACAGCAGGATAACCCATCACAATCCCTCCATCAATCCTTCGAGAGTTTCATCACCATAATAGTCCAATACTTCTTCTTTAATATCATCTTCATCCCAATCTTTCAGATTCTTTTCAATACTTTCAACTGCAAAAGTGATAAGACTATCCATATCCATACCTTCAACAATCATCTCAGCATAGTTACACTTAAGTTGTTCAAGTTGTGACGCAGTGAGTTTAGAATCAGTCATCGGATTGGTGTGGTCGAAAGTAGAAACAAAAGACATTTAATCTAAGAGTGACTTAACTAAAAGTGTACCGAGGTAGATGGTAATAAAGATCGTGAATGTACTCATTTTGTTGTTATTGAACTAATGGTGATTCGTCTTCTAATTCTTGTTGATACTGGACTAATTGTTCTTCCGTAACTTCATCAACACACTCTTGAATCACTTGATAGATGTAATCAATGTTTCCAACATCATCCATGATACGATTAACAACCACAGGATCTTCTACAACGTTATCATAATCAAACTCACCATTTTCATCCTTCAAATGACAATCTTCCTTGGTGTAAATCCATGCAGCACAATGTGCATTTTCACCCTGTTGTTCGATCAGTTTGTTGACACGTTGTTGGAGTTCTTTGAGAGTGTAGTTCATTTGTTGAGTGGAAGAATTTCGTATGAAGTAAAATCAGGATACTCTTTTTCAACCCATCGACATAACTTATCGTTCTGTGATTTACGACCCTTTGATGTTGTTGGACGGGTAGGCATCGTCTTGTAAAATGTAATCACGTTTTCATCCTCCGTGGTTACATTGATCACATAAGTTGCAGTTGTTGTTTGCATCAATAGTGCGACTCCGAAGTGTCAAGTTTGTCGGAATACTTTGCGATTCCGTTGTAACATTTTACCCGAACTTCTTCGGAATAATCATCATCGGGATTGAAACCATGATCATCAAGGAAGATAAATGCGTAACCAATTCGTGTCTCAGGTTGTGCCAAATGTGCATCAATTTTTTGTGATGCAGTTTTCTTTTCTTCTTGTTGTTTTTGATAGTTTGCGTTGTATGCAAACATTTCACGATCTGCGAAGTTTGTTGTGTAATAAGGGTGCATAATCAGTTACCTTTGGTGAGATCGAAGATTGCAGAGATTTTGCTTTGAACTCGGTTGTAAATAATTTCCTCGTAACTATCATCACCATCGAAGTGATCTTGATACTCAGACAACGCACAATCGATCACATTCCATTCTTCATCTGTAAACAAACCGCGATAGATTGTTGCGGACATTTCCTGTGAAGTCATTCGTTTGAGGTTTGAGTGGTGTTCCTTTGACTCTTATAGAATCCCATATTTTCAGGGATTCTGCAATAGGGGGTTGTGACACTTAGCAGATTGGTTTTCTGGTGGTTTAATTGTTTTACCAACCTCGATCAATGTGAACGCAGTCGCTAACATTGAAACCACCACAATCAACAGAACTTCAGGTTTAATCATCAACCAATCGCATAGAGGAAAAGAAAGGAACAACGGTCAAACCTTGACGGGTATCCATTTGAACAAACCAATCAAAGTTCTTCGCGAAGACTTTATCACCATCACAACCATTTCCCTCCAGGATAGCATTGAGACGGGATTTTGTGGTGTTAGATTGCCAACCACCATCAAAGAGTCGGATGAAACCTTCACCGATCTCTGCAATTTTGTTCCCGTGAAGGCGAACAATAGAGATGGATTCTTCCTCGTTAAAGTGAACAGAAGTGTTACCAGAAGACCAATTCTCGCTGTTAGCGATTGCGGTGTTCATTTGCTGTTCGATCTTACGCATGGTTGGTGGTGTTCCTTTGACTCTTTTAATATACAGAACCCCAGGGGTTCAGGTAGTTCGCCATGATACAAAACCGCGAAACCACCTGGGGAACCGTCCACTAGTCATAATTAACATTTACGTCACACAATCCTTCTAAATCGATCTTACCATCAACCGCAAATTCATCTAGGAGATAATCAACAGTCAATTCAAGTTGTGACGCAATCTTCTCAAGAACTACCCATGAATCTACAGACATTTCATAACCTCCAGTTTCAACAGTTTGAGTGAGAAAATCAATTTTGTCCATTACGTTTTTGAAGAGTGTAAAGAATTTGTTTGAGATCTTCGATGGAAGATTCCATCGCAAACATAGAAAAACCAGTAGCGAAAGGATAACCCCGTTCAGGATCGCTACAACAATCGTTGGAAACTACCACTGCTTTTTTGAGTCTTTCGATCACAAATTGCAGTTCTTCTGTTACATCGTACATCAGAATGTGATCTTGAGTTGATGTGAATCAGGTCGCACAACTTCCGCAGCGTCATTTAGCACATCTGCGGTGAATCGTCGCGCATCGTTGTTATTCCAAAGAAGAACACCGATGATAACCAAGAGGACAAATTTCATGTGAATGATGCGAAGTTCTTTGATAGATCTTGTCTTATTCATCAGAAAGGATTTGTCCAGTTGTTTGCTTGATAGTTGGAAACATAACCCTCTTTGTTAAGCATATCAACAAAGTTGTTCCAATACTCACGTTTAGCGATTGCGTCACCTTTGAGCGACTTATCAGAGATAACTGCCACTTTCCAGTTGTAGCGAAACTGGTCAAGAACTTGTGCTTTTGTGTGACGCATGGTGGTTTCCTCTCAACTGAAGTCAGTATAGGATGCCCAGACGACTCCACAACCACTGATCAACCAGTTTGGCGACTGTCACGCTCAGTTTTTTGTTGATGCTGAAGGTTGCTCTGTTGTCGTTCAAGTTCATAATAAACTGACCAAAGTTTGGTGGACAAGTATTGTTCAAACTCATTATCTTTGATGAGTTCGATAACATTAGACACTTGACCTTTTGCAAGTGTTAGTTTCAACAATGGGTCTTCAATTCTCTTCATAGAGTTGTATATTTACAAAAGAAGAGAAAGACAGGAAAACTAAAGAGACCGAAGAGTGCTCCCATTGCAACTGGTGCAGGAGCAAACGAGATCAGATAAAAGATCGCGGAGATAGCAGGAATTATGAGTGCAATCGCTAAGGAATACTTAGCAGCACGTTTGATTTGATACTTAGAAAACATTAGTCCAACGAGTGTGATTTACTTTAGAGATTCTACCTTCTGCCAACATGTTGTCGCAGACTCTAACAAAAACTTCAAACTTTTGTTCTCGGGTGAGATTATGTGGTGCTGCAGTTTGTGCAATAATCTTCAACATTTGTGTCTTGTTAGTGATCATAATCAGAGGTAAAGAAAGGAACCGTAAGGGTCACAAATGTGAGGATTATCTGCAAGTTGAGTGATCAGATAACGGACACCTTTTGCGGGTGCTTTGTATGATGCAGGTTTGTAACATTCACCTGAGTTCTTATCAATAAACATCCAGCAAGAACGCCCATAGAGTCTTCCTTCAGGACCGACAAGATAAGACCAGACTTTGATATACTTTCGACCCTCTTCGATTTCCAGTTGAGTATAAACAGAATGACCTGATTCAAGTGAATCAACCTTCCACTGATTGTTGCACACTTCGATGAGTGCTTCGGTCAGGAATTGTGGTTTGGTTTGTTCGATGATCATGAGAAAAGAGAAAGGATGATAACAACAACTGAGAGGAAGTAAAGCATTAACAACCCATACCCATTGCAGAGTTAAAGAGTTGCGGATCAGTGTGCATTTCAGTCACTTGATAACCATAACCTTCAACACGGGAATCAACCTCACGTTGAAAATCTTTCTTGTTGATATAACTCTTAGATTGAGTTTTACCAAAGAAAGTAACAACCTTCAACATCAGTCGATTGTGAATCTCACCCGTTGCAAATTTGACGGGGTAGAAGTCAACAACCATGTTTCCGCTTTTGCAGGTGAGTTGCATTTGGTGTGAATCCCTTTGACTCTTTTAATATACACGGGTTTGGACCTCTGGCGGGATCAGTGGACACTTTGATCAACTGGCACACTCAAACCTTAACGATGAGAATCTCATGAGACTCTTTCTTATTGTGATCGACTCCACGTTCTTTCTTATACTTTCCGACCCTAGTTTCTCCTGCTTGATATGAATAATGCCACTCAGGATAGTAGAGGTCAAAGTCAGCATAATACTCACGGATTGTCTCGCAGTTGTTATACGAGAGGATGAAACTACCTTTGTGATTGTGTAGCAAATCCCTCAACTTTTCATGATCAAAACCACTATGATGAACGTCAATGTTGCAGTTTGGATACATCCCCTTCAACATTTTGTTATCACTATCTTTCTCCAAATAATACGGAGGATCGAGATACAAAAAGTCTGTGGAGTGACTATCAACAACCTCTGCAAAGTCTCCTTTCTTCACTGAGAAGTTAGGGTTCTTATATGCACGGATATTGTTCACCATTCGATCCCATTTTGTTTGAGATTCGTAGATCTTACTCATCCAACCCAGGTACATCGGACCATAGGAAAGATTATGATTAAAGTAATAGTATGCTGCAGCAGTTAAGTTATCAAGTTCTTTCGCATCGCGTTTGTAATGATTAGTTGACCAATCTTTCAGCATGTCCTGAGTATAATCCCAACACATTAACTCTTCTTTTACTCGAGCATATTCTTCCTTGGTAGGTACCAACGTCCTACACTTATCCGCGAGTGCATCACTATCTGCAAGAAGTTGTTGCCAGAAGTTCACCAGTGCATCGAAAATGTCGAAACCAACTACTTCAACTCCCACCTCAGATGACCACCTAGATTCAAGCGAACCTCCACCAATAAATGGTGAAATAATTCTCTCAGGATACGGGAGTTTAGGTAAGTATTCGGTGATAATGTTGTATGCTTTAGATTTACCACCTGCATAGCGAATTGGTGTCTTCATTTTACCTTCCTGTCGATTTTGTATTGTCCAAATGCTTCATGAATGTGGTCAGGGAGTGCTACACCAGTCTCCTGATAATTCCACTGAGGATAACAACCTTCAATAGTATTATACTGCGAAAGACAAGTTTCTTCAATACCTTTTGCACTCACAGGAACAATCATCGTCTCAGATTTGAACAACCCAGGAACTTCAACTTCAATAGGTTCCATGTAAATCATATAAACTTCAACCTTATTTCCCGCAGTAAGTTTCTCACGCATCAGAAAGTTGATCGCGAACCTGTTAATGCCAGGGTCATCTTGACCACTCTTAAGATAGAAACCCATGCAACCTTCGATACCAGTACCACAGGAAGATTGTCCAATTTTGTATATCTCACCATCAACACAGAAAATATAAACAAGTGAAACGTGTTTACGCTTCAACTCTTTCGGGAAGTTTGCATCATAATCAAGTGCAAGAGATTTTTTGTGAAAAACATACTTATCACCCTTGTATTCTTTCCCGTTGAGAGTAACCTCACCAACGCGAATCACACCAGGAACATCACAGATTTGCATGTGTTTCAATTAACTTTGTTAATTATACAGACACACCGATCCCGTTGGCGAGATCAGTGTGCAGCACGTAGATTGTCACATTGCTCAATTAGAAAGCAATGTAGAGGTGTTTAGGATCAAGAACCTGTGAACTATCGTCGGTGTAATGTGTTTCCGAAGCAGGGATAAATTCATCATCGGAAATGTCATAAAAGGTGACATCCTGTTGCAATGTTTCTTTGGAGCAACGTTGCAGTTTTTCGAGCAATTCAAGATAAGTCATGAGTTTCAGTTAAGAACGTGTTCGTAGTCAATAGAATTGATGCAGAATCCTGTTGCTGCTGTAATCTCTTCCACTAAATCTTCCTCATCGTCTGCTTCCCAGATCGTAGAGAAAGTTTCATCGATGATCTCTTTTTGCATTGTTGGAGGCAATTCAAAATTGTCATCTTCAAAATCAAAGTGAATGAAAGTGACTCGAAATTTCATGGAAGTTGTCTTTCTAAGTGTTGTTTGATAGAACTAAACTCAGGACCAGTTCGGGTCTCAATATACTTTGTCACAATATCTACGATGTTATCGGGTTTGTCTAAACATTCCCGATAGTATTCTTTTCTAGTCAATCTTTTCACTTCCCAAGAACCCCATTCTTCAGGTGAAAAGAACATTATATCAACCTCCGAACATATCGTCAAATAATTGTTGAGAACTCACCTCCAATTCTTCGCGGTGTTCTTGTGCCCAACGTGCCTCATCTTCCATTCGTTTGATTGCCATCCACTCGGGCAATCCCTCGTGCATGATAACATTGCCGTTTGGAAGTTTGTGCATGAACATGGTGAAATCCCTTTGACTCTTTAATAATACACGCCACAGGACCGCCTGGCGCCTCTGGTGGACACTTTGATCAGGTGTCCATGGGGAAGGTTACCTTAGCACCTTCGTTCAACCACTTCTTAGCAGTTGTAAAGTTTCTGTAAGAAAATTCACGTCGATCGACTAACTTAAAGGTACCATATCTGTTGGACATGACTGCACCTTCATGGTCACATTCTTCCTCTTCAAAGTAACACTTACACAACTCATCTGCTTCCATATTTTCCATCAACAATTCTTTGATGTGCATGATAAGTTTGTAGAGATATGTTTGCATCTTAGACATACCTGCATCGGAAATATCTTTCTGTTCACGGATACAACGATTGACCTGAATCTTCAGTCGTTCTCCTTCTTTTCTTCCAGGAAACGTAACAAGATTTGCAACCACACCAGCAAGGCGAATAAAGTGGTTAATTCTACGATGACGGGAGGTAATGGTGACATTTGTATTTACGAAACGGACTTTATCTTGACCGAATGGTTTACCCTTCTGTCGGTTTGCATATACTTCTGGAGGGGAAACATCGTAAGGGAAACCAAAGCGAACCTCTGCATCCTTGATAGTGTTACCAACATAGTGAGTATGAGCAGCAAACACAATCGTTTCGGGTGCAATCGTGTCGAAAAACTTGTAGGTGATGCAATTAGGAGTGTAGACTCTTTCTCCACCCCAACCAATAAAATCACCCTGAAAGATTCCCTCGATACGAGGTAAACAATCCATGCAAGAATGTAGGATTGATGCTACACGGGGTTTGTCTCCGTGATTCTTCTCAATATCTGCGTGAGTATAGTTTATCTTGATCTTTACTTTGTTGAAGACTGATTTAGTTCCGACAAAGAATCTCTTAGTTTGTGGATCAATCCCCCACACGATTGCAGGTGCTCCATCATACTTGACAGAGATGGTATTTTCTTCACAACGGAGAAACCGAAGCATCTCCATAAAATCTTCTTTACCACCGAAGATTGTGTCTTCAGGGTGTTCGAGATGGGTGTTTTTCTTCATGATGGTATCATTGCACAAAAAAACCCCTTTTGCAAGGGGTGTTGTGACACTAGGTTATCCGTCCACCTCAAAGTGTTTATCAAGGTGGTCTAATAGTTTTTTCATGTTATCATCTTCTTTCACATTTGGGTTATTGAGCATCTCACCCATCAGCATCATCATTACATCATTCTTTTGTTTATTGTCCTCTTTTTGACGCTCTTCGTCCCTAAAGTTTGGATCTAAGTTTTTCATTCTTCCTCCACTCTATATCCAGGAATTATGCCATTATCTTTCCGCAATGGAAAGAGTTTCAACATCAAATCGTTTGTCTCATTTTTGTGTCTGATTGATGCGTCACTAATTCCATTATCTGAGTAGTATTTAACTGCTTTAAACAGTACACTACATTCGTGGTCTGAAAATGTCATGTGGTAAAAGATTCGACTACACAGGACTCCTCATCTTCACCCAGGAGATACACTCTAGCATCTTGAATATGTTTCCTCAGAGTCCCGTAATGTTGCTGATTAAAGTCTTCATCAACATTAGTAATGAGATCGAAACATTCTTCGTCGTCAGTAGCAATCACGTTCCAGATTCCACCATATTCAGAAACAGGAAAGGGGCAGAAGTGATCGACAATATAAAGATACTTAGATGCCATTGTTTTGGTAAAGTTCTCCTGAATTGTAAAAGATTTATTTAGTGATGTCAATGCCCGTTTGAGAGAACGGAGATAAACTGGAGAATATAACCAGGCAATCCTCCATACATTGACTTATGAATGTTTTCTGCTGCAGGTGCATCAATCGCCTCAACAACAGTCTTAGTGAGCGGAATACCTGAAGCAGAGTAAGTAATCTCGAAACGGGTCATGTGAAGAGTGCGAGTTCTAAAGGATTGAAATGTTCTAGGTTCAACTGCATTGCAGTGAATGGAGTTGTGTCCTTGATGTCTACAACCTTACCAACCTTTTTGCAGTTGATTGGAGCATGAAACTGGTTTTTCTTGGTGTTGTAGAATCCCCAGATAGTACGATGTGGATTGTGATCATTGAACAAATACCCAGGGCGATATACAAGAAAGATTGCAATAACATTACGTTTAAAGCAAACTTCCTCGTAATAGTGATCGTCCGTTGGTGGTTCATGGAGAAATCCATCGATCATCGCTCTACTTTCCAATCATCGTTACCTTTAGCAGGAACCCAGAAATAGTAAGACTTATTCAGTGACTGAAGATACCACCATTTTTGACCTTCATGTTCACGTTCGATCTCAACATTGCAAGTGTGAAACAAATCCATCTCATTAGCAAAGCGATTCTTTGCTTTACGAGACAGGGGAGTAACACAAACTCGTTTGGTTTGGTAGTCATGAATTAACCTCAACTTGTTTAAGATAGTGCATTTAGCAGGGGGTTGGCGGAATTGGTGTCCACTTGTTTGGACTGTCCACCACGTCCCTGAGATCCCTTGCCACCACTGGGGTGGAGTAAGTGTTTATTTTGAATTTTCTTTGATTTTGGTTTCGCGGGAGTCTTTGTGCGTTTCTTCGATTTAGAATGTGTGTTTTTTAGTTTTTCTAATCGACGCATGGCAATCTCAAAGGAAGATGATACTCCCATCTGATCACCATTAACAATTAACATCCACTTATTTCCACATGGAATGACAGCAAACATTCCATCGTGAGAGACATAATCTCTCACAGGTTTAGGATCAAAGAGTGATGAATTGTGGTTATAGTAACTCATACAACTAAAAACTTTTTCTCGTATTCTGTATGTTCTGGGAGAACTTCTATGATGTTACAATCAACGGGCATGGC
>FUIF01012219.1_pt1 | contig 56144 bp, 74 predicted proteins | sample 1003461 | NCBI WGS metagenome assembly FUIF01 (sample SAMEA80401918, study PRJEB19352) | marine metagenome
TGTTTGTTTATGCGTGTTGGGTAAAGGTTTCGTAGTTGAGGTGCGGGTTCCACTCCTTCATGTCCTCCACAATCTCGCGGGCTTTCATGAGTGAGTAGTCGCGCTTCTGTGTCTCCGTCCCTGCCGTCTGCGGGGAAGGGAGGCCGATATATCTAAGAAAGGGGCCTTCTTCGTCGTACATGTCGATGCTGTACTTCTCTTCGTTGTTACGGATGGCACGGGCGATTGAGTTGACGTAGCCTCTACTGCGTCGAGGTAGGCGGTTAGCTTTCTGTTCATAGCGTTGAATTTTGTGAGGACAAAGTTACGATGCCTCTTTCGATTTTCCAAATTTAATTTCTAAGTTGCTGATTTACAGGGAGGGGTAGCTCCTCTTGCTCGTTCCCAAGGCAGGGTTCCGCTCCGATTCTTGGATGCGCTTGAGCAGGTCGTGGTATGCCTCCTTGTCTCCCTCTGCTTGGAAGTGTGGGCCACACACCCACGCCAGGACTTCACGCACACCTGTGGCTGTACCGAGGTGAGTGTCGTCGTTGCAGTGGTCACCGACATATGCCTTGAGGCCGAAGTTGTTGTACGGCCAATGCAGGTACCTGTCAGACGCCTCGTCAAGCATATCGATAAGGTCATCGAGGACCGTCTCCTCGTCACGGATGTAGTACTCCTTGCGGATGGAGTCGTAGACTTCGTAAGTAATGTTCATGCGTTTTGTTCTTGCGCGTTCATGTTTGCTTGTGCGAGGATCCGCCCCATCGTCCAATCGTCGTAGTCTGCCTCCTTGATACTCTCAAGTTTGGCGGCTACGGCGTACCATGTACGCGCTTCGAGCGGGTCGGATACCTCCCTCCAGTTGTTGAGGCAGATGTCAATGAGTTCCTCGACTGAGGCTTTGTGTGTGCGGTTCACGTCCGCTTCTGTGTACTTGTTCATGCTGTGGTGATTCGATTGTCGTTCGTGTAGACCATCTGATTCATAGCTTGGATGGGGAAGAAGTGGGTGCAGGTGTCATCGATGTCCACCATGACATCCTGTGGGTACTCAAGGTCACACACTACCTCAGCGAGGCAGTCGTAAGCGTAGATGATGCTGTTGGTGTAGTGCCTGTCCCACCCGCCGTGGTTGGTCACGTTGAACACCTTGGCCTTGATGCGCTCCACACTGATGGAGATGGACTCCTCTGCCATGCGGATGGCGGTGTGCTTGTGTGTGATGGTGCGAACCATGTCGTCCATTTGGTCGTACACAACCACGCCGTCACCGAGCATGACCCCGTCATACACTTGGACGAAGAGGGTGTGGAACCCCCAATCTTCGATGTCTGTGGGGTCGGTGTTGTCGCTGAACTTGGGGGTGATTCTGACCCACCCACCATGCGGACACTCCTCGATGTCGTACCTGACGTCCATCGTGGGGACCATCTGTTCCTCTGCGAGGTTCGTGTAATACTCAAGCATGTCGTGGACCCATTGGTCGATGTACTCCTCGACCATAGCCTTGGCGAGTTCAGGGGTCACCACATCCTCGATGCGGCGGCAGGTGGTTTCTGAGTATCCCTCGTTCATGCCACCGATGGAGTCGATGACGAAGTAGTGGGGTGCGGTGCGTAGTGCAGTGTTCATGTGTCAGTATGTGAGTGAGTGAAAGATTTCGGTGTCGCTCATGACCCCTGCCTCCTTGAGAAAGAAGATGCAGTTGTTCACGGGGACACCGCGCTTGGTCATGGTGTGGATGAACTTGTTTGCCTCGTTCATGCGGTCAATCTCATCGAGACCTTGGAACTTCTCGCGGCATTTGGCGAGGGCCTGTTCGTGTTGGGTGTTGTTCATAGCGTTGAAGTTTGAATTCGTCGGCAAAGATACGCCGTTGGTTTGGATTCTGCAAATTTTTCTTGCTACCCTAAAGGGTAATCATTGGTCGACATACTTGTCGCAGATGTCAATCGCCTCACCAATCACCCGACCGAGCGGGTTACCCATCTTCTCAATGGTGGCGATAGGGGTGGCGAGGAAGAACATGTCCGCCAGCATGAGTGCCTGTTGCATCTTCTGCATATCGGCTTCACCCACGATGACGTTCTTGGGGTCTTCGTAGATGTTGAGGTGAACGAGTTCGACGATGGTGTCGTCTTCGCCGTCCGTGAATACATCCACCTCGATGTCGTTGTAGATGTTGTGGTCACGCCACACGCTGATGTGGGTGTCATTGGGGAGGCCGTCGAGGGCCTCGATGAGTTCTGCTTTCGTCATGTCAAGGGTATTTGATTCCAAAGTCTGTGTATGCGAGTCCGCTCATGCTCCTCCATTCGTTATGAAGCCTGAGCGCTTCAGCGAGAGAGTCGCACTTGTTGAGGGTGACCCAGTTTCCCGCTCGGTTTAGGGCCATGACTGTGTACTTGTCCATGTCTGTGTCAGTGGAAGCAGTATCCGCACTCGTTGCAGAAGGGGTGAACGTCCGTGTACTCTTGATACTGGTCATCGAAGGTGACGTTGCCGCAGTCAGGGCACTCGACCTTGTACGCGCACACAAGATCCGCGAACTCTGTGGGTCCACGCTTGTCTGACTCATCCTTGGGGAGGTACTCGTCGAGGGCCTTCATGACCTTGTCTACAGGGAGACCTGTGTCAGGGTGGTAACCGAGGTGGCGGAGGATGCGGACCGCGAGGTCACGCTTGTAGTCGTTGTAGTTCTGTGTGTTCGTCATGTCTCAGAAGTGTTTGTGGATGAGTGTGTGTAGGAGAAGTTGGTTCTCAATCTTGGCGTTGCCGTAGTCACGCTTGAGGAGGTCACGCACTTCGGCGACCTCGACCACGAGGTTCGGGTCAACTTCGCACTCGGTGCAGATGCCGAGGAAATCGTTCTTTGTCATGCTTGTGTGTTTGCGTGTTTGGTTGCTTGTTCGTCAGTCCAAGAGACTCTGCCCTCTTGGAAGCACTCGTCACACCTTTCGATGTAGGTGGTCCCTTCAGGAAGGTTTGGGTGTCCTGTGGTGTGGATGTAGCCTTTGTCTTGGCAGGTCTCACAGGTGTGTCTGTTTTGCTTCATACTTGTCTGTGTTAGAGGGTGTATTCCTTTGCGTTCTCGATGCTGTAGATGGCCTTCTCGCCACGGACATCGCCGAGTTTGCAAGCCTCGGAGAAGTCCTCCACGAGGGTGGTCACGTCGAAGACAATGTCCTCACCATCCACCCAAGTGCCGACACACAGGGGGTGGTCAGGCATCCATCCGTGTTCGTAGGCGGCATGCCACGTCTGCTCGAAAGCCCGCTTGAACTCCTTCCACAGGACTTGCGGGTGCTTGGCGTGGTTAAGGGGACCAACAACACCTACGGGATGGAGCATGGAGATACGGACCTCAGGGACACAGCCCCCGACAGCGTGACCCCAACAGGGACGCCACGGGTCGGTCGGCATCTTGTCGTAGTTCAGGGTTCCTGCCTTGAACGTGTAGCGTGGGTGGCCTGGTGTGAGCAGGATTGTGTCCCCGCCGTCAGCGAGGGTGCGACCGAAGGATTCGGCGATGAGGTTGAAGTGGGGGTATTCGTAGGTCTTCATGCTTGTGTGTATTGGACTGGAATGAAGTAAGCTTGGGATTCGCCAAAAGCGTTGACGGCGAGGATTGCCTCTTCGTCGAACCACGGCTCATCCATGTATGTCTGTGATTCGGGCCACAGGACCAGCTTGTATAGCACGGCGTCTTCTTCAAAGTTCATAGCGTTGTGGGTGTTGTTGGCTGAATTGCCGACTGCAAAGATACAACCGACAATCCCGTATTTCCAAATCTTTTTTCCAACTTGCTGTCTATCAGTCAGTTGGATTGATGATGTGAAGGTCATCGTAGTGCATGGAGAAGAAGTCTGCCGCCCGTTCGCATTCACTCCTGTACTTACAGGTGTAGAGCGTGACTTCCAAACCTGGGCGGGCGGAGCGTGCAGGGGCGTACCCCACCAGTATGTAATTGCGTGTCATGCTCAGGCGATTGCGATGGTGATTGCCTCGGGGTCACTACACGTGGGCGTGATGATGCGCCACTCGGGGATGTAGCTCATCCACAGGCGGATGAAGGGGGCGTAGTTGTAGCCCTCGTCAACACACCAACACCGCAAGTCTTCTTGCGTGAACACATAGTCCCGCTCCTTCAGGAAGTTGCAGAATGACGTGAGGTTATTGGCCTCGAAACGCTCGCGCTTGAGGTCCGCGTTGGTGAACTGACAGAACGCCGTGATGGCTTGGGACCAGCGGTTGCGCAGGTCATAGGTGGGTGGGAAGAAATCCATGTTTTTGGGGTGTTTCAGTTGTTGATGGTGTCGATGACGAGGGCAGCCACGCCGAGCACGGGTGAGGCGATCATGCCTGCAACACCTGCCCATGTGAGGGCGTCCCATTGGACCATGGCCCCCATCATGAGGAGCGTGAAGCCGAGGACCATAGCGCCCATGGACGTGATGGCGGTGTTCTCTTGCAGGGTGGAGAGGCGCTCGCGGCGCTTGTTGATGCGGCGGATTTCCGCCAAAGAGGGGCGTGATTTGTGCATAATTGCGTCTGTTTGTGTATGTGAGAGCGCAGGGAGGACTCGAACCTCCCCAAGCACCATGTGCGCTGATGTGCAGGTGTGACAACCGCCTCAGAGGCAGTCGTCGTAGCTGATGTGCATGTCCGTGGACTCGATGGCCTCCATCTTCAAGGCCTCAATCTCTTCGTGGCTCAGCACCGTAGCCTTGCGCTTAGGTGCCTTCGTAGCGGGAGCGGTCTCGGAGAGACGCTTGAGGGCGGCGACAACCGCATCGTTGACCAGCTTCTCCATGTGCTCGTCATCACGCTTGTGGAAGGTGGCGTCCTGTCGGTCAGCCTCCTGCTGAGCTTTGCTCCGTGCGGGCCGTGCCTTGCGTTGGAGCTTCTTTCCCGTCTTGGTGTTGCCACCCTTCGTGCCTGCGCCTCGGCTTCTTGGGTGCAGGCTCAGGCACCTCGGTGAGCGACTCGATGGCCTTGATGACCGCTGTCAATTGCTTGACAGCCTCAGCCTTACGGCTCTTCGTAGGTGTGTACTTGGCGCGGTTGACGGCGGACTTTGTGTCCTTGAGCAGAGCGGTGATGGCCTCGGGGGAGGCGGGGGTGTTCTTGTGTGCCATGTGGCGGTGTGTGTTTGTCACTCAGCTGAGTTGCTAAGCGACCACAAAGATACATTCAGCGATTCGAGAAAACCAAATTTTTCTGCCGAGAATCTTCCTGCGACTACCACGCGCATAATGCAACGCAGTAGTCCTGCGCCGAAGATTGGTGCATAGCCCGCATTATGCGTCCACGCACACAGGGCAGCGCGAGGCGACACATCAGATTGTGTTGGTAATTGTGTAAATAAATTAATACTAAAATACCTTTTAGTATTAAAATAGATTGCCGTTTGTGTTGCTATTTCAGGCCGAAATACAAACAGAAAATGGCCTCGTGTAGCCCTCGCATCATGCCTTGCTATGTGCAGGTAGTGCCCATGTCATGCGGGTGTTATGTGTAGGTGCATACAGGTGTAGGGTGTTGTTTGTCCCTGACTGTCAGTGAGTTACATCTCCCCGATACGGAAGGCATACGGCGATAGCTGCGCTAATCTGCTGGGTTACAGCGAGTTAGACCCCCAAATGTTTTCGGCGAACCATAGGCGCATTATGGGGGCGGGGTTCGCATATGCGTTTCGGGTAGGCGTAGCGCGCGTCGCATTTTATATATAATCCCCACCCTATATATTTCTCATATATATTTGCAAAAACAACAACATGACGCCAAAGAAGAGGATAACTAAGCGCAAGTATAAGTCTGTAGATAGCCCTGGGGGTATTAAGCGCAAGTTCAAGGTCAAATTCGACAAGGACATGAACTTAAAGAAGCTGAAGCACACTGGGAGCAGATCTCTAGCAGAGGACTCTAGACGTCTTAAAGAAGCTAGGCGTATGGTTGAGTCCAAAAGGCGTTAATCCACGGGGCTTGACTATGTCAAAAAAAACCACTACCTTTGCTTCGCCGAATCAGGCAAACAGGTTGTGTAACCTTCCCGCGATAGGGGGGTGTATGTACATAGATTCGGTTATTAACCACAATTAGGGAAGCTTATGCGCACAGCCAAAGGGCCATCTAACCTTATGTTCTCTGGATTTCCAGGTCCAAACCTTAACAGCGACATCCTTATTGACTATATAGTTGATACCAGGGGTGGAGATAGAGACATGTGGCAGAATGTTGCCGATATGATTGCTTACCACGAGACTGGACCACAACAAAGGATGGACCAGAGCGAGACAGATCACAGAAGGGGGTGGTCAGGGTCCTGGGAGGGGGCTGTTCCAGTTTGAGGACAGTACCGCCTCAGGCTCTTTCGATACAGCCAAGCAGAGGTACAAGAACACCATAGATGCGGTCAGGGATAAGGGGTATGTGTTGGAGCTGGATCCCGAGATCATGGCGGCCAGCAATGCCGACGAGCTTACTGAGGACCAGCAGAGAGCCATCTTCTACGCTAACCTGATACAGGGGCCTGCATCGCTAAAAGATTATGCCGAAGGGAACATGAGTCTAGAGGACTTGTGGCTGAAAGGGCACAAGCTGGTAGAGAAAGAAGGCAATAGAGGTAGTTTCAGAGAGAGTGTATCCGATGCACAGGAGAGAGAAGAACCGACTGAGGCTGTAACCAGAGAGAAGGGCGGTAGAGTGATGAAGTACCAGCATGGGGGCAAGCATGACGACGATCCACCAGAGAACTTCGGGGTTGCAGACAACCTGCTTCAGGTTCTCGGTACGTATGGTAAGACCAGAGAAGAGGCTGAGCAAGACCCGAACTATGATGACCGCCTCGACCTGACTAAAGAAGAGGTGTTTGACAACTTCATGGATCGGTATGGCCCTAACCTGACTTCAGAGTTGAAGCGACCTCAAAACCCCAATAGTATATTTTACAACCCAGATAGAAACCCTAGACGAGGTGGTCGTCCAGAGCTTCAAGAGCAGATGGATAAAGTCAGGGTAATAAAAGAAGATCCCGATGGAGATGGAGAGGGAGCTTACTTCAATACGCTGACAGACGAGGTTTACTTTGGTCCCGAAGTCTCAAGGTCAAGCGTAGACAGAGGGTCTGTATCTGGAGAAGAGTTCACTCATTCTATACAGGACCATTCAGAGAGGGAAGAGGGAAGGGTGGATCGTATAGTAGAAGGCCGTTTGACGCCGCTATACAGGGTCTTCTTGATTCGTCTAGAGAAGACGAGGTTGACTACCGTACAGGAAAACAATTTAAACTCCTTCCAGAAACTGGAGTGCTTGCGCCTGATCTTGGCCTAGATGACTCAGAATACTCTGATCTCGCTCAGTCCCTTTATTACGGAGGAAATACTCAAAATCCAGTAAGCGGTCTGAATGCCGAGCATGAGCTAGAAGCTATGATGAATACTGGTCTTCTTCAAGGAATTAAGACTGGTGTAATCCCAGAAGGAACAATTACACAAGACGATCTCCCTGGAATAGTCGATAGATATAATCAAGGCGTGGCAGAGAGAGAAAACTTAGAAATGCGTAATGAAAACTTTCAGAACTCCCCTGTAATGACAAGGGATTTGCATCCTAAAAAGGAGAAGTTTTGGAAGTACGATGAGTCTGGAAATCCAACCATGACCAAGAAAGGAAAGAAATATTACGAAAACAACCCTTATCAGCTAAGAAAAGACCTTGGTATGGAGGACTACGTTTCAAGAGAAACCTTTCAGACAAACCCAAGACACGTCAGAAACTTGGTAGCTCTTATAAATAAAGACTTTGCTGGACACGACCCAATGGGTAGGGAAGAGATGAGAAACCTTATGAACTATCTTAATCAAGAAGGGTATGTGAGACCAGACGTTGAGTATGGTGACAACTACTTTGAGACTGGTGAAAAGAGATACGTTAACGATCGGCGTCAATCCAGAAGGGCTGGATATGCACCTAGAGGAGGTAGGGACAACCCTTATCTAAATGATTAATATATTTGCATCATGGCAACACTTACAGTAACAATAAGAGAGGAGATTGTACTCAACGAATCTGATCACGGATCGGAGTGCGTAACCGACATCACCTCTGTAACCCAGATGTTTGAGCGCGTCATAGACTGCACTACCGCAGAGATGACTTTGCTTTCGTTTGATACTGCTGCAGGTGGGGGGACCTTCGTGGACGCAGGACTGAAGTACGTAAGAATTACCAATACCGATGCCACCAACTTCGTCACCCTTAGAGTTCTCGGAAACTCCGAAGAATACTTTGTCAAACTCGAACCAAAAGGATCCTTTGTGCTGTTCAACGATAAGATGGACGCCAATGCCAGTGGATCCGCATCTGCTACTCTCGCTAATATCGATGACATCAAGGGGGCAGCAGACACAGCAACCTGTCAACTCGCAATATTCGCAGCAGCATGAAAATAAGATTCAACAAAAGAGTCAAGGGTGTAGGCACAAAAAATAAGGCGCTTACAAAAACTAAACTTAGAGGGGCAGACGGTAAGCTTCTTGCGAAAAGCAGATATAATACTCGTAGAAAAAAAGATGGCACTGCAAAACTTACTGCTGTAACCAAGTCCGTCGACAAGCAAGGAAGAAAGGTCAAGGAGACGATAAAAATTGCCGATGGTAAAGAGACCAGATCAATCAAAGTAGGCGGAAAAAAGAGAGGCGGCAAAAAGTTTGTCGCCCCAGACAAGTCTTACGGCACAGGAGGTAAAACAACGTATAAAAAAGGCGGGAAGTTCCCTGACCTGAACAAAGACGGGAAGATCACCAAAGCCGACATCCTGATGGGTAGAGGCGTGGGGATGAAAAAGAAGAAGAAGTGAAGCCGAAGCACGCCCTAGCCCGCGATGCGGGCAAGATGAAGGATAAGCGCTTCAACAAGATCTTTTCAAAAGCTTTCCAAGAGGCCCCAGACGAGGTCAAAGATAAGGTCATGGCCGCTATGCAGCAGCCCAGCATAGTGCGTGGGAGATGAATATGGAGAAGATGAACGCCATGACGGACCTGGTGCAAGGCTATTTGAACCAGAGAGCCAAGAAAAGGACGGGTAGAGCTGCAGCAGCTGTGCTGCCTGGGCTCGCAGGATCCGCTGTAGCCGCAACGGCTAGACAACCGAGGTACGTGCCTGGGCCTGCGGGATCAACCGAACCAACTAGATTGACTAACATGCAGCGTTTCGCAAGAATGCTCGGACTAGGACCATACTAATGAGAAGCATAAAGAAGCCCGTAACTAAAGGCAAGCGTAAAAACGTAGCCCCTCAGAACCCTAGGTTCCTCCCGTCTGCACAGATGCAGGGCCAAGGTCAATGAAGAAGCCGAAACAGAAAAAAGAAAAGAAGCCCAAGGTCAAGAACCCTGGGCGAGGTCGAGGTGTGGCTACTGGCGGTCGACGCAGGTTGGAGCGGGCCGTGGACGCCTCTTGCCGAAAGCCTGGCTGCTAATGGGGAGTAAGGGTTATTTTAATCCCCGTAAAAAAAGGTTCAATGAAACTGTCAAAAAATCTGTCACTGAAAGAAGCAACCAAAAGTATTACGGCTTTGCGGCACGGGATAGACAACACCCCCGACGACCAGGTCATAAACAATTTGGAGCTTATCGCAAGAGAGATATTTCAACCGACTAGAGACCACTTCGGCGTCCCAATCGCCGTAACCTCAGGGTATAGATCAAAAGAATTGAACCGAAAGATCGGGGGGAGTACCTATTCCCAGCATATGGCTGGGGAGGCGCTAGACCTGGATGCTGATGTGTTCGGTGGGATCACCAACGCAGATATATTTAAGTTCATATACACCCACCTGGAGTACGATCAGCTGATCTGGGAGTACGGTGACGACGAAGAACCCGCTTGGATACACGTCTCGTACAAGAGAAAGAGGGGCGAAAACAGAAACAGGACACTAAAGGCCGTCAAAGAAGACGGTAAAACCACATATATTTTGATGCAATGAGAAGAGGAGGATCTAAAGGAAAGCTGTCAAGGACGTCTTTGGCAGAGTAAACAAGGGGGGCTCTAAACAGAATCCAGGGTCAAAGACGCTCACAGGAGAGATAGATAAAGATGTAGAGTACTGTGAGATTAACATCGATACAAGGCTTAGAGTTATTACTTCGAGTGGGACTCAAGACTCTTCAAATACTTACTTCTTCCTTGCTATACATACCTTTGCGGATATAGAAAGGCAGTGGACCGTCCCAGCCAACACTCCTATAAATACTGATTTTGGCGGAAAAAAAGACATAGATACCAAAAGCCCTTTGGTATATAAAGTCGATTGGGGAGACGGAAACGTAGACGACTATGCAAGCAATCCTTTCACCTCCTCCTCGGTTGTCAGACCCATTGACGAAAGGATAACCTCTGCCCCAAATCAAGAGTCTTGGTATTTAGATAGAAAGGTTGAAGAGGCTTATGCACTTAACACGATTGGCCTTTCCCATACCTACGACGCCCCTGGAGAATATACCATAAAAGTGCTTTCTTCAGCTGGATCCTACATAGGGTTGACCTATTATTATAACACAACTAGTTTGTTTATAAACTCCAGGGCAAAGCACTTTTATGGAGCTCAAGTAAAAGACATTGTCAAGTCTACTTTTCTTGAAAAGTACAAAAACAATAAAATCAGACTTGTTCCTTCTCAAAGTATTTTTTGTGGGATTGATTTAGCTAATATTCCGTCAGAAGGAATTACCGCGATGCCCATCAATTTTTCACCACGATCAAACTCGACGTCTCTACATGGCCGTTTTTCAGGATTAAATTACTACTCAAGCACTCCAGCAAGCGTGGATATTAGCTCTTGGGATACTAGTAGAATTAAAAACATGCAGAGGTGTTTTAGTCTTGCTAATGCAAACTTTATTGGCATAGGAAGCCTTGATACTGGATCTGTAACAGACATGGGTTCTTGTTTTTTTGCTGCTAAATGCTTAGCTGACGAAGATCTTTCAAGCTGGGATACTTCAAGCGTGATTAATATGGAAAACTTATTTAGCTACATATCATTGAACTCTGGAGAGACGTTGAATGTAAGTGGATGGGACACCTCTAACGTTCAGGACATGTCTGGTATTTTATTAAACTTGACGTGCGATGATAACGCAATTGACGTTTCTGGATGGGATACTTCAAATGTAAAAAACCTTAACCGCTTTATGGGTAATTCGTCAGTGTCCCTGGACTTTTCTGGGTGGGATGTTGGAAGGTGTCTTTCTTTCTACCAAGCTTTTCAGTCCTCTACGGCTAATCCAGATATATCGAGTTGGAATATAGGAGAAAACGTTCCAGATAACGTCCCTAAGTATTATAAAGTGTTTACGGGTAATACTGCGGTGGGAGGAAACGACCCTGACTGTACAGACTCCATTTTTTTAAGTGGTCAACAGATACCAGATTTTCCAGATAAACTTATAGAGACAAGATCAACTAATAACCACGTTGGAATTGACTTTTCAAAAATGTTTCTTTCAAACACTGGGTTTAATAGAGATATTAGCGGATGGGATACAAGCAAGGTCTCAAACTTTAATGAAATGTTTCAGGGTGCAACTTCTTTTGATCAGGACCTTAGCTCTTGGGACTGGAGTGGAGTTCCAGACGGTGGTAAAGTTTGCGGAAGAAATCCCAAGAATTCCCCATGGTCAGAGAACGCTTTTTACGATATGTTCAAAGGAAGCGGGATGAGCACTTCAAACATCAACAAAGTAATAACCTCCATGTACAATCATGTTGTAGCCACTGGGCACCCAAAAAACATGTTGTGCGAACATGCATTTAATTCTACTGGAAATACTAGGACACTAATGACTGCTGACGACCCCACTATTGATGCAAAAATATCAACCCTGGTTAATGACTACAACTGGGAAATAAATATTCCAGCTTAAAATGGCAGACTTTACAATCAACGAAGACGGATGGTTTTTGGCAACCTGCAGCTCATGCTCTTGCAATGTAAGTATAGGCAAGGCAATAAGCGGATACGTTCTCAGTATATGCGCTGATTCGGTTTCTGTGTACGCGACTAAAGCTGAGCTTCAGGAGGCCATGGAAGCGGCTGGGTTTGAGTATTCCGATCCAGAAACTCCTATTGAGGATGAGATTGAGGATGACTTTGAGAGTTAATTTAAGCTTCTGTAGAACCTCTGCACCATAAGTCTTGCTTTTTGAGTAAGGGCATACCTAACTCTGTAATTAAACTTTGTTTCACTTCTAAATAAATGATCCTCAAATGTCTGTGAAGGAGTCAACTTGTCAAAAACCTTGTGTATGTAACCTTCTTTCACTAGTGGGTATACAATCCTGTCCGCTATGTGCTGCTTGCTCATGCCGTAATTGCTAGAAGCATAGTCAAGCGTAAAGAACTCTAGGTCATAGGCCCAGAGCATAAAGTACATTTCCTTTTGAAACAGGTCGTATTTAGACTGAAAGTCTAATAGTGTGGACCTGAGGTTCTTAAGGTAATTCTTGGATATGTCTTTCTGACGTAACTTTGATACGTCACGGAACATTTTAGTTTTGTTCTTCATAATAAATTCAAATGACAAAGACAGACTTCCTACTTGAGCTGACTTCCATTGCGTCTCAGCTCGATGAGCTCCTCGAAAGATACGGAAAAAGAGAAGAAATTATCTCTTTGATGCTTACTGGTATCATTGAAGATGACGAAAATGGAGAGCGCCACATTAAGGCCATATACGGCTACAACATATACGACGAACAAGAGCTCGAAGAGATCCTGGAGTTTATAAAAGAAAGCTACAAAGGTGACGCTGGACCAGATCTCGGTGGGTTTGATGTGTTCCTGAACTGATGGACGGCCTTATTCGTAAGATCATCATAGGGCAAAACCCTAAGGACGCCATGGCATACTATGTGGGTATGCGTGCTGGCATGGGGGAGGTGAGTACCATCGTATTTGACGAAGAAGCACTTCACAGGTACGACGTAAAAAGATACCTAGTATACCTTCAGACTAACGAGGGGCAAGTCCTTTGGAAGTCTATTGAGAATATGCCAGTTATAATTGAACTTGATTTAAATTTCTAATGAGACCATTTGACCTCTTTGTCGTCGAGCTAGAAAAGACGACTAACGACACCATTAAGACGGAGTCTGGATTGGAGTTGTACGTAGACACAAAGTTTAATGAGTTTGAACACAGGGTAACCGAAGGGCCAGTTGTTGCCGCTCCATTTAAGTATGATACAGGTGTAGAGCCTGGGGATACATTGTACTTTCATCACCTTGTTGTCATGAATGATGGTCAAGGATTGACTGGATTTGACAATCATTATCTGGTGAGATACAACCCAGAACACGCCGTAAACAATCAGGCATTGCTTATAAAAACAAAGACGAAGAAATCAAGCTTCTAGGCGGCTGGACCCTGCTTAAGCCAGTGGATGAGCCTGAAGACGTTGCTGAGGCCGTAATTGAGATAATTCAACTGGAAGAAAGCGACAAGCTCAAGGGTGAGGTGGCTTTTGAGAGCAAGCACACCGAGGACCTAGGCATAAAAAAGGGTGATATAGTCGGATTTAAGAAGAATATGGACTACCGCATCACGATTGACGATCAGGAGTACTACCGCGTTCGCGCCGAAGACCTTCTCTATGCCGAAATCTAAGTTTACTACGCTCGAAGCTGCAGTCCGCCTAATGGATAGTATGGAGGCAGCCATAAACAATATGATCGAGGAGGTCAAAAGGCCTGTCGACCCAGAGCTCAATGGAGCAGGTCGAAAAGCTGAACTATCTTCGATCAAGCAAACGGCTCTCGACTGCAAAGAACTACTCATAGAGCGCCAAAGGCTAGAACAAATGACAAAAGATCTGAGAAATGACGGTGAGATCAAGCAGGAAAAAGATTATTCTGGTGGATTTGCGGAACGGTTCTCAAAGTAACTGGAACGGAGAATATGAGAGTTAAAAGAAACTACAGAAAAGAGTACGATAAGTTTCAATCTACCGAAGAGCAGAAGAAGCGTAGAGCTAAGCGTAACAAAGATCGCCGAGAAGCCGAGCGCAAAGGAAAGGTGAAGAAGGGGGACGGAAAAGACATACATCACGCCGAGCAGGGCGCCAAAATCATTATGCCCGCGTCAAAAAACAGAGGGATAGCCGAGAAGAGCCGAATAAAAGGCTCTAAGCGAAAGTAAAACCCTCGGCGGGTATCTCCTCAAGCTTATACCTTGTAGAAAGAGTAATTGGTGACATGCGGGTTCAAGCCCCGCCTCGCCGACAAATTAAATAAAATGGCAAAAGTAGTTTCCACCTACGAACAAAAGAACAAGGTCTCTAGACCTGGCGTACACGCTAAGACGAAGACGTCATCCAACAAGAAGTCTAAGAACTACAAAAAGACCTATAGGGGCCAAGGAAGATGAAGTTTTGGTTTCATGTAACCATAGTAAGATGACAAATGAGAATCCTATCGTTATTGATCCCAACGGTACAAAGGGTGAAGTCATCGATATCGGTGGCCTACACATTTGCCTTCCCGTTAAGCCAAGGAAGTCAGAGATCTTGTTCTCAGACAGAAAGAAAGACATGCAAATGTGGGAAAGGCTTCCTATGCCAGAGGAGCTGCGTAGGATTCGGTCTATGGATGAGTGGGGGGAGATGCCAAGGGAATTCCGTGAACGTTTCCGTCCATACATCGAAGAAGAGTTTAGGCGTAGACGTGATGGCGTTTGGTTTTACAACAACGGTGATCCTACATACATTACAGGCCGACACTATATGGCCCTACAATGGACCAAGTTCGATATAGGGTATCCTAACTACCTTAGCTTTCAAAGAGATATATTTTTGCACATGGCAGCGTGTGAGGCAGATCCGAATTGTATCGGTCAGCTTTACACGAAGTGTCGTCGTAGCGGATACACGAATATCTGCGCGGCGGTTCTTGTCGATGAGGCTAGCCAGGTAAAAGACAAACTACTCGGGATACAGAGCAAGACAGGTAAAGACGCTCAGGAGAACATATTTATGAAGAAGGTAGTCCAGATGTTCAGGAACTACCCCTTCTTCTTTAAGCCCATCCAGGACGGTACTACAAACCCGCGCATGGAGCTGGCATTCAGAGAACCATCTAAGAAGATTACAAAGAAGAACAAAACAGCGCAGGTTGGCGATGCACTGAACACGGTCATAAACTGGAAAAACACTACTAACAATGCGTATGACGGTGAGAAGCTTCACCTGTTGTACTTAGACGAGGCAGGAAAATGGGAAAAACCTACAGACATCAGAGACGCATGGAGGATTCAGAGGACATGTTTGATCGTGGGTCGAAAAATCGTAGGAAAGGCTCTAGTCGGAAGCACCGTAAATCCAATGGACAAAGGTGGAAAGGAGTACAAGGACCTATGGGAGGATTCGGATCCGATGGAGAGGAATTCGAATGGGAGGACTAGGTCTGGCCTATATCGATTGTTTATTCCAGCTCAAGACGCACTAGAGGGGTTTTTCGACAAGTACGGAAAACCGTGGTGCAGGATCCAGAGGAACCAGTAGAAGGTATAGACGGAGAAGACATCCTGATTGGAAGCAAGAAATACCTCAAGAACGAGAGAGAAGCATTCAAGAGCCAGCCCTCTGAGCTGAATGAAATAATCAGGCAGTTTCCATTTACTACTGACGAGGCGTTCAGAGATAGTATTGAGGGGAGCTTGTTTAACATAGGTCAGATCTACGAGCAGATTGACCACAACGACGACCTGTACCCAGACCCTGTGGTTAGAGGCAACTTCGTTTGGAAGGACGGTCAGAAGGACACTGAGGTCATGTTTAGACCTGACGCAAAAGGAAGGTTTCGAGTGTCATGGCTCCCACCTAAGAACCTTAGGAACATAAGGAAAGAGTCATACGGAAAGCTGATACCCCCTAACGAACTTATCGGGTGCGGCGGAGTTGACAGCTACGACATTGACGCCACGGTAGACGGTAGAGGGTCTAAGGGAGCCCTACATCTGTACAACAAATTTCACATGGAGCACCCCTCCAACATGTTTGTTTTGGAGTATGCGTCCCGTCCGCCCCTTGCCAAGATATTCTACGAAGACGTATTGATGGCGGCGTTTTTCTACGGCTACCCACTTCTGATAGAGAACAACAAGTATGGCATAGCCAGATACTTTGAGGAGAGAGGTTATGACGGATATCTCCTGGATCGCCCCAACCACCTTAAAGTTCCTGGGTCTACTTCAAACGTTAGAACCAAGGGCGTCCCTTCTAACTCCTCTGACGTCATACATTCTCATGCTCAATCTATCGAAGCTTATATACACAATCACGTGGGACTGAGCAGGGAGACTGGAGAGATGGGTAAGATGTACTTTAATAGAACCCTGGAGGACTGGATCGGGTTTAAAATAACAGACAGAACGAAGTTTGACCTTACTATTTCTTCTGGTCTCGCGCTTCTGGCGGCTCAAAAGGCAGCACCAAAAGAAGCAACAAATTTCTCGGAAAAGAAGTTTTTTAGGAGATATAAGGGTATACAGCGTATTTAATATATTTGCATCTTATAGAAAGTGCTATGGCAACTAAATACTCATCAAACTTTCCAGACCCTTTGCTCCCCAAGGAGAAGAAAGAGAGCAAGGAATATGGATTGCAATATGCCAAAGCCATACAAAGTCAATGGGGCAATGGAACCGACTACAACTCCCTATTCAGAAAAAGGAGAAAAGTCTTTGACAGGAACAGGGATTACGCAAACGGAACGCAAGACACAACCATATACAAACAGATTCTTACATCTCTTGATCCTAACAACGGTGATGGGAGTCTTGTTAATCTTGATTTTACCCCTGTACCTATTCTCGCTAAGTTTGCGAGGATTGTTGTCAATAAGATACTTTCTCGTGACCCGTACCCGAATGTTGAGGCGGTCGATCCGCTCTCTTCTTCGGAAAAGAACAAGCAAAAGAGAAGAGTAAACCTTCAGGTTCAAGCCAGGGAGGAACTTAAGAAGCTTAAGGAGACTACAGGCATGGTGATCGATATGGATCCCGATAAAATGCCAGACACTCTTGAAGAAGCAGAGATTCTGTTTGATACAAACGTCAAGACTGACGCCGAGGTAGCCGCACAGATAGGAACCAATCTGACTTTGGAGTGGAGCGACTTCAACGACTCGACGTATAGGAGATGCGTTAATGATCTCGTGTCTTTGGGTATGGCGGTCACACGTAGAACAAACGATCCGAACTACGGGATCAATGTAGAGTATGTAGACCCCTCGAACTTTGTACACAGCTACACAGAGGATCCGTCTTTCTCTGACCTCATCTACGCTGGTCATGTGAGAAGAATCACTATTTCTGAGCTTAAGAGATTGGCTGGAGATGAGTTCTCTGAAGATGATTACAAGAAGATACAGAAAATTGCCACAAAGGGGTCTGGCAACAAAAACTCTGGCCCCTACTCCTCTACTTACGATAAGCTTTCGGAGAAGTATCAAATGGGGTACGATGAGTACATGGTTGAGATACTTGACTTTGAGTTTGTGTCTACTGACACCACGTACTACGAGGAAAAAGAAAACAGGTTCGGAAACACCAACTTCTTCTACAAGGGTAGTTCATACAAGGAGAAGACGAATAGCGTGTTTTCTCGTACCCCTCACAAAATGGAGATGGTAAATGTGTACTGCGGTACATACATCATGGGTACTGACTACCTGTTTGGGTATGGCCTGAAAAGCAATATGCCCAGGAACATTCACGACATCAGCAAGACGAATATGTCTTTCTCTGTTGTCGCCACCAACATTCGGAACATGGTCCCGAAGTCCATGGTGGACAGCTGCGTTGGCTTCGCTGACATGCTTCAACTCACCCACTTGAAGATCCAGCAATCCATCGCCAAGGCAAAGCCTGACGGATTGATTATCGACATCGAAGGGCTAGAGAACGTTCAGCTAGGAAAAGGAGGGGAGCTGGAGCCTCTGGATCTTCACGACATCTATGAGCAGACTGGTGTCTTCTACTACCGTAGCAAAAATCCTGAAGGTGGATTTCAAAACCCTCCCGTTCGCGAGATCGGAAACAGCATACGAAACATTAATGAGCTGATCGGGCTGTACAACCACTACCTTCGTATGATTCGTGACGCCACGGGAATCAATGAGGTCATGGATGCCTCATCGCCAAAAAGTGAAGCCTTGGTGGGCGTTAGAGAGCAAGCCCTGGCTGCTGCTAACAACGCTATTTACGACATAACTAACTCTGCTGCAGTTCTTTACAAGAAGGTGTGTACAGACGTAGTTAAGTGTCTTCAGATACTCCCTCAGGAGTCTGTCGTTACTCGGTTGTACGAAAATGCGATAGGCAAGAAGAACATGGAGATACTTGGCTCTTTCAGCCAGCTACCCATGTACAACTTCGGCGTCACCGTTCAGAGAGAAATGGAAGATGCAGAAAAAGCATATTTGGAGCAGAACATTCAAATCTCTCTGTCTCAAAAAGAGCTAGACATAGAAGACGCTATGGCAATTAGATCCATGAAGGACATCAATCAACCGAGCGCCTCTTGATTCTGAGAAGAAAGAAGCGCATGATGCGCAACCAAGAGATCGCTATGCAGAACTCACAGGCTCAGGCTCAGGCACAGATGCAGGCTACTCAGGCTCAGGCTCAGGCTAAGGCCCAGGAGATGCAGCTTGATGCTCAGCTTACGGCTCAAGAGCTTCAGCTCAAGAATCAGCTTGAAATACAGCTTGAGGGCGTAAAGCATGAGTTTAGAAAAGAGATTGAGATGATCAAAGCGAAGGCTACGCTTGGATTCAGAGAGGAAGACAAAGAGTTTAGAGAGAAGCTTGAAGTCTTGAAGGAGGACGGTAAAGACAGAAGGATAGATCGTCAGGCCGAGATTCAATCTGAAATGATAGACAAGAGAGAGGGCAAAGAACCAGAAAACATAATACAAGATGGCGAACAAGATCAATCTTGATACTTCTACTAGGTTAGATATAGTGTGCCGAAGGGTGATACTTTTAATCTTCAGCTTACGATCAAGAACTCTGAGGGAAATAAAATTAACATAACGGAGGACCGATTCTCATTCCAGGTCAGAACCAAGGCTACAGCTGACGGCAATCAAGGATTGATTATTACGACCGATCCTGGTCAGACTGGCTTAGAAACTCCTGTCCCTACCAATTCCCCTGCTCTTCCTTTGAGAGGAACGACTACTACTGCCAACGCATCCGCAACATTTACAATAGATAGAGGCAGTGCTACCGAAACTGACCCGACATACAGTGTCGTTACGTTTTCTGTAGGAGCAGATGATATGGCTAACGTGCCTCTGGGAGATATGTTTATGATCTTCAGAGATTTGACAATACGAACAACCAACAAAAGACCATTATAACTGGAACGTTTGTAGTTAAAGAGGACGTCAGTGAGGTCGGAGCTATAGCCTAATGTCTGTTACAGTTACATCTGGAGACTCCATTCAAATCATTGTATCTCAGGATGGTGAATTATCTACTGTATTAACTTCTGTAGACAGCATTGCTGTTAGCAGTCAGATTGCTGAGAGCAGCCTTGAACTAACCGAGAAAGGACTTCGGGGAGAAAAGGGCGATCCAGGAAATGACGGTGCGGACGGGGCCGATGGAGCCGATGGTGCCGATGGCCAGGACGGAGCTGCAGGTGCGGATGGTGCAGACGGCGCGGATGGCGCTGCTGCGACAATAGCCGTAGGAACGGTTACTACGGGGGCAGCTGGATCGTCAGCTACCGTTACGAATAGCGGCACCTCATCTGCTGCAACATTTGATTTTTCTATTCCTAGGGGAGACACTGGACCGCCTGGTGCAGACGGAGCCGATGGCGTAGACGGAACTCCAGGTGCAGACGGAGCAGACGGCGCTCCAGGTGCGGACGGTGCAGACGGAGCCGCTGCAACAATATCAGTCGGTACAGTTACTACTGGTGCAGCTGGATCTTCAGCTACAGTTACCAATGTCGGTTCATCTTCCGCAGCTACATTTGATTTCTCTATACCAAAGGGTGACACAGGCGCGGACGGCGCGGATGGTGCGGATGGTGCGGATGGATCTACACAATACGGTGTTGTAAGTTCAGAGCCAACATCTGCTGCCGACTTCACGTTTGGGGGTATAGATCACGACATCGTGTTCGACGATAGCGCGACCAGCACAGTGGCGTATATGTACGGGTTGAACAGTGCAGGAACTGCCATTTATAGGTGGTCTGGCTCCAGAAGAACCATTCTTATCTTGGACGTCACCAACTTTAGTCTTCAGAACTCTTCTGGAAGCGCCATAAGCACAGGCACTGAATACGAGATTGGAGCTACTACAAATGAGTGGCAATCAAACTGTCAAGGATTTAATGCTACATACAACAACGTAGCTGGAGGCACGCTGTCAGGGACCAACCAGATATCCGTATCCAACAGGAGTTCGTCTCAGACGTGGGGCTCTTCAGCTCTAACCATTGAGACGGCGGATCTAACGGGAGCGGCACCCACTCAAACCCTGGTCGATTTTAGAGACGGTGCTACAGAAGCAAACTTTGACGTCTACTATCCAACGACACAACGTGGGATTCAAGCGCAAGAAAATCTCTTGGGTTTACGCTTAGCGCTGCTGACGGGTCGAACACGGACTCGACGTCACTTACGTTCTATTTCAAGAACAGAGTCTTCTATGGGGGGAGTGGCAGCAGCTCATTGACCTCTTCAGATATTATTGGCCTTACCAATAGCCCGTTTACTGGGAGTGACTTCACGTTGGACAGCACAAGTATATCTACCACTGGAACTCAATATGTATACTACTGCTACCCAAGTAGATTTAGCGGAACTCCGACTTTTGTAGTAAATGGCTTTAACACAGCTTTCACTCAACTTACCGATGTAAGCGTGACTAACTCTTCTGGGTATGTAGAGAGCTATGAGGTATATCAGAGCCCTCAGCAGTACACTGATGCAACACTAACTCTTCAAGTAACAACCTGATGGCAGTAGAATTAGGAGACATCATAGGTCAAATCGGAAGCGGAGTCTACAGGCTTGTTAAGGGTAAGGACGTTGATCTCACTGACGCGGACTTGATGGGAGGCGCCCTGGAAGACAATGACCTAATACTTATTGATGACGGCGCCGCGGGTACTCAAGCCTCAACAAAAAAATCTGTTGTAAGCAGAGTGTGGGACTATATAGTCTCTAAGCTTGGTTCTGCTACGTCTTTGACCGTAGGAAACTACGTCTTTGACGCCGACCAAACTGTTGGGGCAGGACAAGACGGATACGTGCTTACTTATACTAACGGCGTTGGAATATCCCTTCAAGACGCAGCAGGTCTTGATGGATCTGATGGAGCTGATGGAGCTGCTGCTACTATTGCTGTTGGAACTGTGACCACGGGGGCCGCAGGGTCAGCCGCGACCGTGACAAACAGTGGTACATCATCAGCAGCGACTTTTGACTTTAGTATTCCTAAAGGAGATACTGGGGCTGCTGGATCAGACGGAGCAGATGGAGCAGACGGGGCGGCAGCCACAATAGCCGTGGGTACAGTTACTACTGGCGCCGCTGGATCGTCAGTTACAGTGACGAATAGCGGAACATCGTCTGCTGCGACTTTTGATTTTAGCATACCTCAAGGAGCGGCGGGTGCGGATGGTGCTGATGGGTCTAATGGAGTAGACGGAGCCGATGGTGCTGCCGCGACCATTTCTGTTGGAACTGTGACTACTGGTGCGGCTGGGTCTGCCGCCACAGTCACAAACAGTGGTTCTTCTTCAGCGGCTACGTTTGATTTTAGCATTCCTAAGGGTGATACTGGTGCGGCAGGGGCTGATGGTGCCGACGGAACGAACGGTTCTGATGGAGCTGATGGAGCTGCTGCCACAATAGCGATAGGGACGGTAACGACAGGGGCAGCTGGATCGTCAGCTACAGTGACAAACAGCGGAACTTCCTCTGCGGCTACATTCGATTTCTCTATACCCCAGGGGGCTGCTGGATCAGACGGAGCAGATGGTTCGGATGGTGCAGATGGATCAGCGGCTACCATCTCTGTTGGTACAGTTACCACTGGTGCGGCTGGTTCTTCGGCTACAGTCACGAATAGCGGAACTTCCTCTGCTGCTGTATTTGATTTTAGCATACCAAAGGGTGACGATGGAGACCCCGCAACCAATACAGATACAAAGATTACTGATGTAAGAGATGTTGATACGTCTACTACTATATCTGACGTTACGTCCCTCAGATTTACTGGAGAGCTTATATCTGTTTCTGGAACTTCTCCAGTAGCTACAGTAACCGCAAACGCCAACATAGAAAGGCTTTCCAACGTAGACGACACTATTTCGGCGGCGGTGGGCGATGTTCTTATATACAATGCTACTTCATCTAAATACGAGCCTCAAAACCTTACTGCTGGAACTAATGTCACTATCACCAACGGTGACGGGTCAATAACGATAGCCTCTACCGACACCAACACTCAGCTGAGTCAGGAGCAAGTGGAGGATTACGTTGGGGGCCTGATAGTTGGAGGGACAGACATCACGGCTACATACAACGATTCAGCTGGGACGCTTACTATAGATGCTGATGACAAGACAAGTTACTATCCCAGTACAACTGGTCTAAATACAGATGGGGAGGCATCAGGAGAGATAGTCTATTTAGGAAGCACGACAGGCCTTACTGCTGGAGCCATATACTACTTTAATAGTTCTGGGGGTTGGACGGCGGCGGACGCTGACGCGGTTTCTAGTGCTAGCGGGTTGATCGCCATGTCGTTGGGAGCTCAGTCTGCTACTGACGGAATGCTGTTAAGGGGGTTTGGGACTGTTCAAACCAACCTTGCGACCGTAGGTAGCGTGGTGTATCTGTCTACAGACGCTGCGAACGTTACTGAAACAGCTCCATCAGGGACTGGGGATGTGGTTAGAGTTTTGGGTTATACAGTTGACGCGACGAATGACGTCATGTACTTTAACCCGTCACCTGACTGGATTGAACTTGCATAATGCCAGACGTATCAAAAGTAACAGGAATAACCGCCTCAGACGTGTCCAAGTTTGACGCTGTATCTAGAACAGACATAGATAAAATTAGCGGTCAAACTCTGGGGAGCTCTGTCTCTATTATTACTACAAATTTGATTCAGCATCTCGACGCCGCAAATTCAAGCAGCTATCCTGGATCTGGATCGACATGGTATGATTTGACATCTAATGGTATAGACGGATCGTTTAGAGGGGCTCCCACGTACAGCTCTACAGATGGTGGTGGATCCTTCTTCTTTGATGGGGTTGATGATGGAATCAAGTTTGACTACGATGACGCAGCTGGCCTGAGGGTTGGAGAGGACTCTGGAGAGCTAAACGCAGTAGGAACTACAGGCATTACTAGAACGTATGGTAACCTGTCTAGTTATGGTGGATTCACTTATCAGGCTTGGGTAAAAATTGAGTCTGGCACAAGTGATGTATTCTGGCCGTTTTCTAACAATACCTCTGTAACAACCAGTGAGGCTGGATCTAATACTTACTTGTATTATCAAGGAATAGAAGTTTTAGTTAACGGAAACAATGGACGTCTGGTTTGTTTTGTGTTTGACGGAAACGGAAGCAACACTTCAGCTGATAGAAGGGCTTTTAGGACTAACACGAATACTATACCTACAAACGGGACTTGGATGAACGTTGCATTTAGTCTGACAAACGATAGTCCTCTTCCACTTTCAGGCGGTAAAATATATTTGAACGGTTCTGAGATATCTAACATCGTGTATAGCAACGGAACTGGTTCAGGACTGGGATACAGAGCAAAGTACAGCTCATCTCAGTCAAATAAATATCACGCAGGAATAGCATTGCGCAGGGGAAGCTTTAGAAGGGGGTATTTAGGTGAGTCCCTTTTATATAATGATGTCCTTACATCCTCAGAAATCCTTCAAAACTACAACGCAACAAAAACTAGATATGGTTTCTAATCCTAATAGAACTTATGTTATTATATCGTCTTCAGACTTGCCTAGAGTAAACTTTGAAGAAGTTTTAGAAGATCAGAATTACTTAAGATATTCTGTCGACGGCGGGAGAGTTGTATTAAAATACGAAGGCCGAAACCCTCCTAGCATAACCTCTTTGACTTCTGTCTTTTATACATACGAAGAGATAGTATCGATAATGGACACTTCAGACTGGACGCCAGAGGAGGAAGAAGGAATAGAATATTGATTTATATATTTGCATTCATGAAGTGTAATAAATCTTACAAAAAAGGAGGAAAAACTCCTGCATGGACCCGTAAAGAAGGTAAGGATCCTTCTGGTGGTCTGAATAAAAAGGGGGTCGCTTCATACCGCCGTGCAAATCCTGGAAGCAAGCTCAAAACCGCTGTCACAACAAAACCGTCTAAACTCAAAAAAGGAAGTAAGGCGGCAAACAGAAGAAAGTCTTTTTGCGCAAGAATGACGGGCATGAAAAAGCGACTTACTAGCGCTAAGACGGCCCGCGACCCTAACTCACGTATCAACAAGTCACTCAGAAAGTGGAATTGCTAATAGTAACTATGGACGCATTGACTCAATTTGAACTGCTTAGCATTGTGGGTGCCTTGATAGGGATGTGGTTGAAATTTCAAAACGACTTTACGACCCTGAAGTCCAGAGTGAAAGTCTTGGAAATGGACCACGGCGACCTCAAGGCCAACATAGAGACTTTACTCAAGGAGATTCAAGAAATCAAGCTTTTGCTTGCAAAGAATCAAGTTCAGTGAACGCCGTCAAAAAAAATAAAGGCGGCAAGCTGGACGTTAGCAGCAAAAAGATGTCTGTGTCTCCCCCCAGCGGTTATCACTGGATGGAGGATCGTGGGCGGTACTTTCTGATGAAGGGGGATTACAAACCTCATCCTGGGGCCGTAGAAAAAGCTCAGTTCAAACTAGTAAATCACTCATGAGGGTAAAAAAGTACAAGAAAGGAGGAAAGGCCTCTAAAGACGCTTGTTACAGCAAGGTAAAATCTAGATACAAGGTTTGGCCGTCGGCCTACGCCTCTGGTGCGCTTGCCAAGTGCAGAAAGGTTGGTGCTAAAAACTGGGGAAGTGGCGGTAAGAAAAACTAAAAAAGGCGCTGCCCTCAGAAGGTGGTTCAAAGAGGAGTGGAAGACCCCGAAGGGAAAAGAGGGTTATAGCGGATCTGATAGAACGTTTCGTCCCACAAAGCGCATCAGCAAAGACACTCCCACAACTTGGTCAGAACTAACCCCAGGGGAGAAAAGAGCAGCAGCAAAGGAGAAGCGAGAAAAGGGTAGAGTCTCTAGATACAAGAAAAAAAAGAAGACTGCGCCAAAAGCCAAGTCAGGTATGAGAGTTGTCAAAAAATAACAACATATATTTGCAACAAAATATTTACACAAAATGCCGACTACAACCGCAACCCTTACGTTGAACAGTGCAGATCTGACTGGTGATGCATTGGCTCTGTCGACTACAGCCACTCTGACCAAAGCCGAAAGTACTGTTGGTTTGGATCAGACCACGGGTGTAGCCAGAAAAATCTATTCCGCTGCCACCACGGCAGACAACATCGTCGCAGCTGCTGACTACACTGATGACAAGGCTCACAAGGTCTACATCAAGAACCTTAGCACCTCTCAGGACGAATTTGTCACGATTGAGGTGGGAGCTACCAATGTCCAGCTTGGCCGTCTTTACGGTGGTGACTGGGCCTTCCTTCCTTGGGACGGCACTAACGACATTGACATTGATACGTCTCACGCCCTCACCGTTGAGTACGCAGTCATTTACCAAGCCTGATCATGAATCAGGACTACATTCCTAAGCAAGTTGCTGGGAACCTGGTTGTCCTTGACGAGTCTGTAACTGGAATCGCGGACACCCTGGTTGCACCTCCGTATGGGAGGTGGGTGGCACTTCACAATACTCACGGAACTGCAGTCAGTATTTTTGCGCCTGAAAACGAGGTGTTTAGATATATCGCGGAGGATGATGACGCTAGATCTGATGTTAACGGCCCTGGCAACACTGGTAAGCTTGATGAGGACCAGTCGATCCTTTCTAGCACCACGGTTACCGATGGTACGACAGCGAGTTCCGATACTTCTGGAACTGTTACCGTTACTAGAAATGGAGTTGATGTGACCTCTCAGATTACAGTACCGTCCTTTGATGGTATTACCGTTGCGGCTGGAGCTGCCACGGCTATTGCCGTTAACGCAGAAGGTGCAGGCCTTGAAGAGGGTGACGTCATTACGTTCCCTCTTACTACAGCCACTACTGTTAGCCTTAGCATAACGGTTGCAGAAGACGACCTTCAGCTTAAAGCTGGGTTCTACACTCTCAAGGTGACTACGAGAAAAAAGATCAGAACCCTTGCTGCTGGCGAGACGGTGTACGTGAATGTCAGCAAAGTTGAAATCCAAGCTGACGACTCAGGGAACGACGCCACCGTCACTGGGTACTTCGGATAAGAAACTTAATTAATTCAATAAAATGGAAGACAATACTAACCCAATTCCTGATACACAGGAACCGATTCAATTCTTTGACAATGTTCAAGACCTGGCTGCATCAATGCAAGAAGACGCTCCTCAACCTGTGGAGCAACCTGAAACAAGCATTACAGAAGCTGTGGGGGAACCTCAAGAGCCTGCTCAACAAGGCACTGACGAGCCTGTACAAGGGCCTGCAGAGCCTGAGCCAGCTGTTGATGAACCCATTCAGCAAGAGGTAACTCAACCTCAATATACAGAACAAGACGTAGAATCTGCGGTACTCAACTATATGAGCGAAAGGCTCGGTGTTGACATCAACAGTTTCGACGACTTTATAGACGATGGTGAGGACGAAGGAGTCTACCAGATGGATGAGCGAATCGAGGCTATCGCCAAGTTCGTTGAAGAAACTGGAAGGTCCCCTCAGGACTGGTTCGCCTATCAGTCACTTAACCCGTCCGAAATGGACGATGTGACTGCCGTTAGAGTGAACATGGCTTCTGAGTATCCTGGCCTAAACGTTGATGAGCTTAACACGCTTATCGCAAGCAAGTACAATATGGACCCCGACTCCGCTTCGGAGGAGCAGGTTCGACTTGCACAAATCCAGCTCAAAGCTGACGCTACTCGCGCCAGACAGGCTATCGAAGATATCCGAAATGGATACGCTGCGCCTGAAGTGCAACAGCAAGACTACAGCGATGACTACTACCAAATCGACGACCAGTGGGTGCAAAACATGTCCCAGGAAGTCGGTTCTCTCACGGGTCTGGAGTTTGATCTCCCTAATGGACAGACGTTCACTTACGGGATTGACGAAGGATACCGTGGTCAACTCATTGATCGGAACGCCCGCATCGATGAATTTTTTGACTCCTATGTTGACAACAGTGGCAACTGGGACTACGACACTCTGGCCTCTCACATTACGGTGATTGACAAGATCGACGAAATTGTCGCATCTGTCTATCGCCAAGGTATGAGCGATGGTCAGAAGGGAGTGGTTCAAAACGCTGCTAATGTCAAGTCGGAGACTACGCCGCAACAAACGGCAAAAGAAGAGGCCCCGCTCACGGCACAACTCAGACAAATCGTCGGGGGTGGGAATAACAGCCTCATGACATTTAACATCTAAAAAAAAACTAGACAATGGCAACTATTGGTTCTCCTGGTGTCGGTAATCAACCAAAGTTTACTACCGCACCTGATAAGTACATCACTATTGATGAACTTCTCGAATACAACAAGCCCGACAATCGGGACCTTCTCATCAAAACCTACGGCGATCAGGGCATCACTGGCTTTCTGAAGCTGACGGGTGCTATCAAGAACGGCGGCAACGCTGACACCATCCAGTACTGGGAGGAGCAGCGCCGTCACAGATTGGTGGACATCGGAACCCAGTCGATATCGACTAACGCTTCTACTGCTGGTACGGTTGTCCTGGGTACCGACCTCTCTGGCGACGACCTCTTGGAGGCTCAAACCGTGGTGATGAACGCTTCCTCTGGTGAAGTTACATTATGACTGACGCTACTGCTGGTAGCCAGACGTTTGTCCGTCTTGACGGTGGAACTGGTACGAACTGGGCTTCTAACGATGAGCTTATCATCCTCGGTAACATGTACGACCAAGGTAGCGCTCACCCGACTGAGTTCATGAAGACGACTCCTGACAAGCTCACCAACCAGTACATGATCATCAAGGATCGTTACGAGGTGAATGGCTCTCAGGCCACGAACATCGGCTGGGTGAATGTCGGCGGCGACTACCGCTGGTACGTACACGGCGAGCAGGAGACGCGCAAGCGCTTTGAGGATCGCAGAGAGCTCATGATGCTCTTCGCTGAGAAGACCTCCACCACCGCTGGTACGGCCATCTCTGGCCTCCCTGGTAATGTTGGTGGTTCCGAGGGTTACTTCTCCGCTGTCGACCAACGTGGTATCGTGGTGAGCAATGCTTCCGCCAACCCGCTCGACAGCTTCGCTGAGTTTGACTCCATCATTCTGGAGCTGGACAAGCAAGGCGCTCCGTCCGAGTACGCTATGTACGTGAACAGAACCAGTCCTTGGCTATCGACGACATGCTTGCTAGCGGTATCGCTACCAACGTGACGGCTGGTCTGGCTGGTCAGTTCGGTGCATTCAACAACGATGCCGACATGGCTGTTCAGCTTGGCTTCAAGAGCTTCACGAGAGGTGGCTACACCTTCCACAAGCACGACTGGAAGCTGATGAACGACCCGACCCTCCTGGGTGCTTCTACCAAGTACGTGGGTGCTATGGTTCCGATGACGCAGGTCACTGACCCTGTCAGCGGTGCTAAGGCTCCTGCTCTGGAGATGAACTACAAGGAGCTCAACGGTTACAGCCGTGAGTTGGAGCACTGGGTGCGTGGTGGCGGTGTCCTCGGACACAACGAGCTCACCGAAGACATCTTGGAGATGAACTACCGCTCCGAGATCGCTCTCGTTACCCGTGCTGCTAACCAGCACGTTATCATCAAGGGCTAATAACTAGGTTTGAGAGGGGAGGCAAGTGGTCTCCCCTTTCAAGCCACAAAATGAAAAATCATGGGATACAACTCAGTTCTTATTCCTGACGGGGCTAACGAAGCCATCACCACCACTACCACGACTGCAGTTCTGGATACGGACGAGGCTCTCGTTATTGAGCTTACTGGTAGCGGAGGTGCTGACTTGGCTTCCCTTCCTGACCCCGTCAAGTACACGACAAAACAGTCTTCTACTGCCGCTGACGCTGACGGTGATGATGTCACTACGTTTTACTACCCCAACGTCATTGTTGGTCAACTCTTGGTTCTCACCATTGACACTATGTCTGCTGGATCTCTTGTTGTTTCTGCAAAAGACGAGGGTGGTACGGCTGTGACTTACACTTTCAATGCCGTTGGTGATACGCTGTTGCTTCAAGCCAAAGACGATGGGTACGAGGTTCTTTTCAATAACTCTGTAACTGTAGCATAATGAGTAAGTTATATTCGGAGACAACGTTTTCACTCCAGTCAATACTATACTTGGTGTGGATTGTGACACCTCAACCGAGGTTACTGTTAATTGTATTAACCACAATACTGAAGCTGGTGCAACTGACGTTGTTCAAAGCAAATACGTGCTGACTGTGACTTCTGGCAAAGAGGTTACGGTTGGTAAAAAGCTTGCTGAAGAGCTGAATTTTGGAAAGTTGGAGGTCATTGACCTCGTTCAATTTGACGATGATGTTACTGCTGCAACGTTTACTGCCGATGGAAGTGATCGGTCTTCTAACGGTCTTTCTGCTGGTGCTGGCATCACGGGAGGTACTGGAACTGTGTTTCACAGCTGGAGAGATACTACTGGAAACATTGTAAAGACAAGTATCTTTATTGATCTTACTGGTTTGGATACTTCTGCTACGGCTGGAGACATTATTGGTCAGGGCACGGACGCCGCTCACATCGGTCAGATTACTGCTGCACGTAACGGCACCATCTTCTTTGGTAAGGTTACTTGCTTTGAGCTCACCGATACGGACTTCGGGTCTACTATAGATCTGTATTCCGCAGACGAGGCTACGGGTGCGTTCGACGGTGCCATTGCTGACCTCGCTGAGACTCAGCTTCTTGATGCTGCAGCTTTTGCTGCTGATGACGGATCTGCAGACAACTCTGTCCAGTATCTCAGTGCATACCCTGCGGCTGACGAGTACCTGTACTTGGTTAGCCAGGACACGACTGCTGATACCGCCACTTCGGGTAAGTTTCTTATTGAGCTTTACGGAACTCTCTAATGAAGAAATTCTTCCTATTTAGGAGGGAACAGATAACGCTATTCTCCTCAACGTCATCCAATGACGGAGAGGGGCTTAGCGTTATTGCTATACCAGCAAATAAACTTTCGTTTATAACCGCCACGCTGGGTAAGGTACACTTCAACTTCGATGATGCCAGCATCTACGACTACGTCACGCTCCCGAGCTCTGATGTAATCGACAAGACGCACATCACGGTGTCCTGTCAGGACGGAAAAGAGGTGAGCCTTATGGAGTCGGTTATGAACTTTCTGTCCGCAGAGAACAGAACGAACATACTTAGGTTTGACTCTGTAGATAAGAGCGCTACGCTAAAAGACGCCAAGGTAGAAGGGTTTGAGGATGTCACGGCAATAGTGAACTCCACCCCGATCAATATCATTACTCAGGAGCTGACGCCACTTCTTCCACCATAGCTGGTGTCGACTTCTTCTCTGATGTCAATAAGCCTGATATAGACTATAACCACACGGCTTTGACTCAAAGCGATGGTCAACACGTTAGCGCATGGGCTAACGACAGTAATGCGCTCCTAGGGTCCGATTACGACACGACAGACGAAGGGGCGAGCAACACAACCGCTTCTACGGTCGCGGCTACAAATGCGTCTTTAGAGACTACCGCCTACATACAGAGCGGAAACTACTTCAGTCTGGCGAATGCATATTCCACCACTGATGACTACACCATGTATGTCGCTTTTGGATTCCCCTCCTACACCAATATGTACGAGTTCTTTGGTAGTTCGGATGTACATGCAAGGGATTCTCAAACGGAAAGCAGGACATGTTTAGTATGATTCACAAGAGTCTTACTGGTCTTCCCGCTACTTCTAGCTCAAACAATACTGACAATTCCACCGTGCAATATAGGTTCCCCGATCCTGGTCTTGAGATCAACAGCAGGGAGTATCAGTCCATGTATGTGTTTGTAATTAGAAGAGATAAAGATTACAACTTATATTTGTACAACTTTAGAGGAGACGTGGCAGCGATTATACCAGCTAAGGTTGGCGGTAATACTGGCACTAGCGGCAGGACAGACGGAGCTCTTGAGATAAAAACCTTTGGCGGGATTACCCCAGACTACAACTTCAAAGGATATCTCAACAGATTCGGAGTCATAAGCAGGGATGTGGGGCATAACGTTGCCCGTAGCATAGCGAAGGACCTGTATAAAACCTACGCATATCACCAAGCAACTTTTAATTAAATCTAAATACAATGGCACAACAAGCTAAAAGGGCACCTGGCGCCCTAGAACAACCCAGGCTAAAAAGACTGATACCCAGCCTAAGCAGGAGGCCAAGAAGTCATTCAAGCGAAAAGTAGATGCCCCAAACCACAAGGTTTACCAGTTGGTCAACGGAGGCGGAATTGTATATATGCTCCAGACTAAGGGTATATCTATGTACGACGAGGACACTGAAACCATGAGAGAGCTTCGATACTGTCCTGCCGAGCACAGTGTTTGGTCTGACGAGCAAAGAGATGACGCTGTTCGAAAGCCTATTTTGTTCAGAGGAGGCAACCTTCTTGTAAAGAAGACGGAGCCAAACCTGATGGAGTACCTTGACCGCCACCCTCAAAACGTCGAAAATGGTGGTAATGTCTTTAAGGTTCTTGATAAGTCTGTTGATGCAGAAAAAGAGCTTAATACTGAGTTCTTGTTGGTTGAAGCCATCTCTATGGTTAGAGACAAGGACATTAACGATCTACTTCCTGTAGCCGTGTATTTCGGAATTAGTGTTGGAGGAAGCTCCTCTGAGATCAGGCACAATCTCTTGCGTACTGCAAAGAAAAACCCTAAGAAGTTCATCGACGCATTCGATGACCCTGTCGTTAAGGTCAAGTCTACAATTCATCAGGCGAAAGAATACAACATCATTAAGATCTCTGACTCTGGTGCATACTGGTTCGACAGCAACACTATCATCATTGCAAACCCTGCAGGTGCAAGCTGCTCTGATACCCTCGCTCGGTTCTGTATGACTGAGAAAGGTGCGGCTGTTCTCGCCACACTTGAGGACCACATTGATAAACTGTAAGCTATATACTTACACTGCAAGGAGAGAGGGGCTAACAGCCCCTCTTTCTTTTTGTATATTTGCTGTATGATTAGTGTTATAGAGATATTCAATGTAGTCAGAGACATTGCTAACAAAGAGCAAAAGGGCTTCGTCACACCTGAAGTCTTTAACACGTTTGCTGACATCGCGCAGAAAAACATCTTTAACGAGATGTTCAGAGAAATGCTGATTGGTCAGCAGGTTAGACGACAGTCTGTCGATCCTGGCCGATACAAGTCATTGAAAAAAAATGTTATGGAGGACCTCTCCAGATACATTCAAGAAGAGTTCCTTGCCGCTGGTGCAGGACAAATCCTGGCTGGAGAAGATGTAGCTGTATATGACAAACCTGATGACTTTGCAAGAATGATTTCTGCTAGGACAGAGGGTGGCGTTACGTTTGAGATTATGTACGACACTGAGAAGGTGTCTAGGATGCTCAATAGCAGACTTTCTTCTCCTACAGAAGACTTTCCTGTAATGACTGTTCAAAACGACCTAAGAGTGTACCCTGCTGGAGCCGTAGACGTCATAATCAGGTACTACAGGCAGCCTGCGTCTATGAACAACAACGTTCTTGATCCCAACGCTCTTCCGACTTATTCGGTCAGTCTCGGGGCGGAGGCTGGAACCTATATAGTCAATCCGTTTGACCTCAGAGACTTTGATCTCCCGAATCACTACAAGAGTGAGTTGGTTACAGAAATACTTAAATTGATTGGCGTTAGACTTCGGGACTCCGACATATTCAACTACACTAACGCTGAAGACGCCGCAGAATGAGATACGTACCGCTTCGAGAGATAGTAGATGACTTCATCATGACGCTTGACACTGACGACTACGTCAGCGGGGCGTCAGACCTTGCAATACGCAACTTCGCCCTGAGAGGAATAAGAGAGATTGGATTTGATGTTGTCCCTAAGGTTAAGTCGTTAAAAATAAACGTCAGCGCTGCTGATGACTTCGCTCTGCCTGATGATTACGTAGACATCATAAAGCTCGGTGTGGTTCATTCTGACGGTAACGTGTACGTGTTTGGGCAGAACAAAAACATAAATATGTCTAGATCTATCGCTAATCCAGTGTCTCAGCAAAACTTTAATGCTGGTCCGTTGGATATAGCGGAGAATGCAATAGACGATCGAGTAGACGACCAAGGACCGACTACGGGGTTTGGCAGTCAGAATCAGGCTGCGAACAACAATTTCGATTCTTATATTTTTCGCAACTACATCTATGAGAATCAAGTAGGTAGACTTTACGGACTGGGTGGAGGGCATCTGCACGGAGAGTACAGAATCAACCTTGATATGAATCGCATTGAGCTATCCACAAACAACGACTTCACTCAGGTCGTACTAGAGTATATAGCCGACGAGGCAAGGAATTCCGATCCCATGGTTCACGTGTACGCGGAAGAAGCTCTCAGATCGTATATGTACTACAAGCTCTGCGAAAGAAAGTCTACTGTCCCTGCAAACGAGAAGGCACGGGCAAGAGCTGAGTACTACAACGAAAGAAGAAAGGCCAAGGCCCGTATGAACAACTTCACCAAGGAGGAGGCCATGAAGGTGATTAGAAAGAACTACAAGCAAGCACCGAAGTATTAATGATTGATAAGCGACTTCCTAGGTCCCTAAACAACTCTGCGGACTCAAGAATACGTGGTGTCGATGAGATGACTGACGCCCTGAACATCCTGGTCACTGGTGAGTCCAGTAACGGGAGTGCTGACGGAAGTGTATCTGGGGACGCTGGAGTAATCAAGCCAATTAACGGAAATCAGGTTGCGGCTGTTATGGACGGATACTTTGCTCAAGACATAGCAAAGGTTGTAATTGGGTCTGTAAACGATCAGAAATACGGGTATGTGTACTTCTTTGTTTTCTCTGAAGACGCCAATGAGATGGGTGTTTACAGAGTGACGGAGGATCTAAACGTGCAGCGGGTCTTCGCTTCTCCTTACTTCAACTTTCAGTCAGACGGATTTGTCAAAGCTGATGTAGTGCATCTAAACGCTCAGAATGTTGATGAGCCCGAAAGAACAATACTGTACTTTACAGACAACGTAAACGAGCCAAGAAAGATTGACGTAAATAGGGTCATTGGATTGGACATCAATGATTATGATCAGTATGACATCCTCGATCTAATCTGCGCTTGCCCTAGGCATCCCGTTCAGCCGCCTGTAGCTGTTTTTGATTTTGACAACACTTCTGAATTTAACAACTTCAAGGACAGAACTGGATTTCAGTTTGCATATCAAAATGTATACTACAGTGGAGAAGAAAGCGCTATTAGTACATACAGTGCCTTTGCGATACCGTCGTCTTACATTACGGCTGGAAACACAGCAATTCCCAATCAGCTCGTAGAGAACAGGTGCGTAATCAATATTCCGAGAGACGGGTACACAAGGGAAATACAGTCCATTCGACTGCTCACTAAAGAGGCCTCCAGCAACAACTGGTTTTTGATTGACGAAATCGAACCGCAGTTGATTGAGGACGGCACTAGTTACAACTTTTACAACGACAGAATACTGACTGCTATACCAGAGTACGAGGTATCTAAGCAGTTCGACAGCTTGCCCAAGAGAGCGCAAGCCCAGACATTTTCAGAAAACAGGCTTTTCTACGGAAACTATGTAGAGGGTTTTGACCCGATACAGACCAATGTCGACATCACGGCTCAGTACTCAGCACGTGGGCAAGACTTTGTCAACTCGTCTATAACCCTTGAACCGATTATAACCTACGTTGGTCGTGGGGAAGATCCGTCCCTAAATACCGCAATGAGGAATAGGGTGGTGTCTTTTAAAATCGGTGAGCCTAACGTGCCTAGCGTTATGCTTGAAGGCGAGACGTACAGGTTGTTCTTTACGGTCACCCCCAAGGAGAACTGGCATATATATGACGCTAGAGAGTCTTTTCATGCGTTTAGCTCAGACTTTGTAGAGAGCCCTTCTGATCAGGTTCAAGCCGACACCGTGGGGGTGTACGAATCCCCAGCTATTTATGAATATGACTACGCTAGGCATTCATTTGGTAAGAGCACTTTTGAAAATCTATTTACGGTAAACAATGGGTCCTACAGGAGCCAATGGCAAACCCTGCTGGGACCAGACGCAAACACCGCTAGCAGCGTGTCTTACGGGACGTCACCGTCTACGCCTATAATAATAAAGGGAGGGGCATTGACTTTTGACATTCAGCTTAGAGCAACTCAAGATGTCCCCAACGCCGCTCAGGAGCTTCAGAGCAATCTCACTCTAGCGCTTACGGGACAGGATCTGGATCCGATTTTTGAATATGCTGCTACGCCTAAGATTACGTCTTCGTACAATTACGATCTAAATATTAATCACAGAGATAAGATATTTCCTAACTCTTCTCTAAGCTCTTTGATTTGCTGCGCCGTTGAGGCAGGAGATGTAACGACTGGTCAAGAAACTGCTGAAACTCCCGTGGGATACTTCGTTGTCAACGAAGCTAACATTTCATTCGAGCTTAGGCATCTAAGTAACCTTGGGTACGACAATGTAGTTGCCCTTGATATATCTAGTATAGAAAATGTTGTAACCATGCCTGTGGTGCCTGACGTAGACTTAAACAACGTCACGGCAGGCGGATTCTCTAATCCAGACAGTTGGGTGGGTCCAAGCCTTGTTAATATAACCAAGTGGGTGGCTATCAATCCAGACTTCATGGTTTCATTCCTTACGAACGAAACGCTTCGAGGAAGTGAGTTTCCGTCTGGGAACAGTTACATAGAGGATATAATTAACTCTGAGTTTGAGACTCCAGAGACACCAAATTCTGCTTCAAGAATTCAAAAAATGCTTGGATACCTGAATCTTCTGGATGACGGAAAGCTGTTTTTTGGTGTAGATGAGCGAAGCCAGAGCTACAGCCTTAACGCTTTCTCTATTATAGACGGATCGGCTGGCCCAGGAGGAACAAATACTCAAGCGCTCGAAGCTCAGTTTGAGTTCGATCCGTCATACTCTGTATTGACTCATATAGTCAGGTATGGAAGAAACTTTAGTGGTGGCTCTAGAATAGTCCCATTCTCCACTGTGGACGCCATATTCAGCCCAAACACTGACGAGCTAGGTTTGCCAGAACTAGCCTACACAAATGAAGGCGAAGCGGAAGTCAGAGCGTCCATAGCGAATGTAATCGCGTATCAGACCGAAATAAATCAAGGCGTTTTCAACAGGTCGTTTAAGACCGACTCGGTTCATTCTTTCGGGATTGTATACTATGATCAGAGGGGGCGCTCCAGTAACGTTATGCCCATTGGGTCTGTTTTCATAAACGGACTGGGATCCAGAGGAAATTTTGACGACACGGGCGAAGCAGGCGTGACAATAACAATAAATCACGACCCGCCAGAATGGGCCTTCAACTATCAAATCGTATATACTGGAAACAACACCATATCTGACTTTATACAATACACCTCTGCTGGAGCTTACGTTCCCGAGGGAGAAAACAGGATATACGTATCTCTCAACTACCTCCAGGAAAACAAGAATTCTTATGCGGAATCTTTTGGGGCGGCCAGTCCAGAGGGTGATAACAGGCTGTACCAGTTTCAAAAGGGAGATAAAGTTAGAGTTGTGTCGGCGTATAGGGGCGACGACACCAGCAGGGAGTTCTTCTCGAACACGGAGTTTGAGGTCCTAGAGTTTGTCACTTTAACGACCGATTCAGACTCAAACCCTCTGTACGAAGAAGGCGAAGACCCCATGACCCAGGCGTCACCGAAAGTCGGCGACTTCGTTGTTCTGAAAGACAACCCATTGGCTATAGATTTCTCTTCGGATGCCGTAAGAGAGGGATATGACTTGTGGAACAACAGATGTGTTATAGAGCTGTACTCCAACAAGAAGTCTCAAGACGTAGAGGACGTTGTTTTCTACGAAACATCGAACGTATATGATGTTGTAATCAATGACCTCGGTGCGGCCCCAGTATTGGTTCACGATGTAACGTCTATTACGACTTACAATGGAGACATTTTTTGGAGGAGAGTTCCAGTCAAAATGCCGACCTTCATCACTAGCGACCTTGAAGATCAGTTTCCCAATCAAGAGGTGGGGTCGTTCGAGGACATGGTGCTTTCTGGAAACGACTCTTTTAATAGCTACTTTCTTGAGACCAACACCTTTAACGACCTAATTAGGTTCTCTGACGTAGATAATTTTGGTAAAGCAAAGTCCGTTCTTCCGAACGAAATAGAGGTTAGAAGAACGTCTTCAATAACCTATGGTGAGGCTAACAACTACGCTTCTAGTCTGTCTAAAATAACGTCGTTTAATAGAGCGATAGGCAACTTTAAAGATATACCTAACGGGTATGGATCTATTAATTACATCCATGCATTTAATGAGTTCTTGATTTGTATTCAGGAAAGCAAGATCAGCAGAATACCTGTCAACAGAAACATTATATCTGACGCCAGTACAAATCAACAGTTGATTGCAACAGCGTCTGTTCTTGGGTCTCAGGCCTTCTTTAGTGGTGACTATGGTTGTGACGGTCACCCCGAGTCAGTCACTATCATAGACAACGACGTGTATTTCGCAGACCTGGGTGGAGAGCAAGTCATAAGGTTCAACAGGCTTCAAGGTGGTGTATCTCCAATTAGCGAGAACGGAATGAAGGAGTTCTTTGAGCGACAGTTTCGAGCTCTTGGAGACAACCCTAGAATCGTAGGTGGATACGACCCGCTACACGATGAGTTTTTGATCTCTATGTACGATCAAACGGTTGTAAACTCAACCAACGCTCTTACGCCCACTCAGCCAACAGCAGTTATCAGCGAGCCAGAAGATGAGGTCGATAGTTCGGCCAGGACCGCCTCACCGCCCCCTACATCTATAGACTTGGGGCCTGTTGTAGAGAACAATCCTTCTCCTTTTCAAAACAGCCTTTCTGGAACTGAGGCAGGATCAGCCATTACGATTGAACAGCTCAAAGCGGCCTCACCAAAGGGTAAGAATCCTTCTGGATACAAGACGGCGGATGAGGTTGAGTACTGGTTCGGTATTTACAACGGAGGAGGTCAGTGGAAGACACTTGCCGATCTGTACAACCCTGCTTTTACCAGCATTTCGGACTCCGAAGGGTTGTCTCCAGGGTCAAAGTTCTTGATGAAGAACAAATGCTTAATTGATTCGTTTGGAGCGGGTAATACTGCCCCTTACAATCTGTACAGCAAAAAAGGCGTTTACACAGATCCTGAGTTCCTTAGGGCTGCAAACGCATTTCAAACATGGCAGAACGTAGGTAAGGGTGTAAAGTCCAGTGTATTTGATCCTACTAAGACCTTTGTCGCTCAGTTTATCCCGACCGCTTACGTTACAGAAAGAATAAAGGTTGACCAACAGGGGAGTCAGTTTAGTCTAAACGATCACCTAAATCCTAATCAGACAGGTAACCTTTATTACGAGGCTGGATCTCTTCACTTTTACGGTATATCATCTGGAAGAAATTATTCTAGAAGGCTCTTTAACGAATCGACAGGGCTATTTATCAGTCAGGGAGTAGATATATTTGACGCCGCTATACACAATGGGGTGCTTGCTATGGTAGACTACATGACGCCAAGGCAGTATTTCAGGTTCAAGAACTACTCTGTGTCGGCTAAGTTTGGCCTTAGACAGAACCCAGAGTACAATCAGGAGTATAATGAGGCCGCTCCAGGACAGCAGGCGATTGTTCATAGAATTGGAGACCCATTTGAGTACGGGGCGACCGTTGGTGAAGGGCAGAGAGTGAGCGCTACTTGGGCGCCGTGCGCCGCTGGGTATGAAGCTTGGACAAATGAGATTGTCATTCCTTTCTTCAACGAGTTTATGGGGCAGTCGGTTACTGATGTTATGTCTCAGGTCGTTCAGTCTGAGCAAGACATCGATGGCAGTATATGGGAATCCAAGGAGTCTCTTAACAATGCTTCAGGGCACTACGACTTCTTCGAGAACATGATATCAGAGCAGAATACATGGGGACCACTTGTCTATGATTTTGATATGGATGGCGTGTGGACAGAAACTGACCTTCTGATCTGGCAGGCCCTTACCGATCATTGGTCGTCTCTTGGGGATGACTCAGGAAATGAATACACTCCAGCAAACTACTATAACCCTGGCAAGGATGTGATGAGCTCTTTGGCTCACATCCATTGCAATTATGCTAACGCCGAAGACAGTCCTAATACTGCTAGTCATTATAGAGAACTGATTGAAGACGACGACTCAGAGTTCAATCACGCTCCAGGGGTTTTTAATTTCTTGGAGTCAGACATAAATAACTCTTCTGAGTATCGGGAAGCCATGCTTAACGATCTGGGAGAGAACGGGGTCATTCACCTCGGTTCAAACCAAAATGATGTAGAGCCCAATGCGACTCCATTCTTTGTTTCTAAGAAAGCAAATAAGGTGTTTAATTGGAACTACTGCTTGGACCAAAGGCCATTTGCATTTGCAAACCTGCCAGACGACCCAGATGTTTCTCCAGCACCAATAGGCGTGCCCTTGACCACAGCTTTTGACTACTCCCCTTCTCCATATTTTGTTAGAAACAGAGGTATAGCAGATCCAGAAAACAACGAGGGATTCAGCTGGGTCGGACCAGTCGTTATTGACCCTGAGTACAACTGGTATGATATAGATAACCCTATAATCTGGTCCTGGGCATGTCCAATAAGCCAGGGGGTGGCGGTGCTGGTTCTTTAATTTGGGCTCAAGCCTACTCACTGACATACCTAATGGAAAGCCTAACGACACTTTCTTCCCTATAACAAAATACTGGCAATGACGATATCATACGATCCCGCTAGCGGCAGATGGAAGTCTAGGTACAGTTATGACACAAGTTGTTTTGATCTTCAGGACAACGTCATGCTGTCTTTTAACACTGGTTCTAACAATCAGGAAATATGCTACCAGCACAACCCTAACTCAAACAAGAACACGTTCTACGGGGATACGACCGATTCAGAAATCGAGTTGTCCTTTAACGCGAACCCGTCGACTAACAAAGTTTACAAGGCAATGAGCCTTGAGGGGGCCAACCTTGCTACGGCAACAAGTGACTTCACTACTAACCTGTCTCCCGACTTCCCTCAAAGGGGAGATGCTAGAATCAACGAGGGCTTTGTAGAGCGCGGAGGAATATTTTACGGAGGCATCACCAAAGTCAATGGCACAGACAACGAGAACGGACTAAAGCTGGTTGGTGAGATTACCCTTGCTCAATACCTTGATACAGAGGTAAGTAGTCCGTATGTAATAAATAACGGCAACCTGCCATTCCAAGGGCTGGGCATTGCCGATCCCTACTGGGAGTACATATACTTTTCCCTCATACCGTACCCGCACTACAGGGCCTTGGATTCCGCTTCGTCTGAAGACGTGGTGTCAAAATACTACGTTGGATGGCAAGATGGTAACGCTATTGCGGTAACTCCATTCTTGGCAAGCGCTTTAAATATAGAAGACGACCTTAGCAACTTTATTTTCGAGTCTCCTGGAAATATAGACGCGCTGGCCGATCGAATAGACAATTCAAACCAAGACACTTTTGAGTCTTTGTCTCAAGGTGTGTACAACACCAACACAAACCCTAAGCTTGGAAACAACATTCTTGCTGCCAGGGTTACGGAAGATGCAGTTGATGTAAACCTTCTGGGCGTTGATAACGCTATTTCTGCATCATACATACTTGCCATAGGGATAAACAACTATCTGGCCGCAGGAAACCGACTATTCATATACAAAATCACTGACGACAGGATCGACGGCTCGGATCCTATGGGTCAATACGCAGACGTAACCTTGAATCTTGGAAGTCAAGACTTCGAGCTTTTCGCAGTAAATGCGGAGTACAACACTACGAGCCTAGATCACAGTAAGTAATTATACACTAAATTCGCACACATGTCAGTAGCAGGACTAACAACAGCATTAGGAGCCCTTGGGGGTGCAGCCAACATAATTTTCGGTGAGAAGCAGCGAATAAAAGGCCAAGATCTATATGAAACTCAGCTCGAAAATCTCCGCAGCGGTAAGTATGACCTCACTCTCTCTGGAGCTCAAACCCAGGCAGCCAACTTGGCTCGTCAGTACGGTGAGCAGATGTCTCGCCAGACTGGAGAAAGAGGCATGGCTGGTCAACAGGCGGCAATCATGGCCGCTCGTGGTGGGGACCCCCGAATGGCTGCAGGTCTTGGGACTCAAGTAGCCGCATCCGATCAGGCCATCCGTGACGCTCAGAACCAAGCCTTGGCTGGGAGCATAGGCGCTCAGCAGAACCTCGCAAACATGCAGCAGGGTCTGCTTACTCAGAACCAGCAGTTTCAACAAGGACTGGAAAGTATGGAGATGCAGCGCGGAGCAGCGGCGGCAGAGGCTGGAAGACAACAGCTTATGGCGGGGATGGGTCAGGTGCTTCAATCCCCGATTATGGGTCTACAGATGGGGGCGGCGGCAAAGCAGGCCGAGTATGATCCCCAGCAGTTGAATCCTTTTAAAAAGAAATTTGGGGAAGCAAAGCAAGGAGGTAAGATGCCTAAGGCTATGAACGGCATGGTGACCCCTGGTGAGTTCAGCCACAAAAAGAACCCGATCCACATGATCGATAAGAACGGTGACAAGGTCGGTGAAGCCACGGGGGGTGAGCTCATCTTCAATCCTGAGCAGACTGAGGCTATAGAAAACCTGATTGAGAGCGGCAGGTCAACTCAGCTCATGCAGTACATGAGAGAACTTCTGGACCAGCTCAATTCCAGGACGAAGAGGAATCTATATCCAACTCCTTGGAATCTATATCCAAGTCCTTGGAGGACAACTTTTTTGTAAGAGAAAGAAGAAAAAGAGGATATTCTGATCAGGATACCGACATGTTCATTAGGCAGCTTAGAGACAAGGTCAGACAAAGGGTTGACGCAGCCAACAGAAACAGAAGTATGGAGGACGGCGGAACGATGCCTAAGCCTGCCCAAGGCATCTCGCTCTCTCCTGCCGTTGATGCTTTCTTGAACTTTGTAATGCAGAGTCAGAGTAAAAACATAGGATTTGATCCGCTCAAAGATTTGACAGGGAAATGAGTAACGGAGGACCTGGCTTTGGGGCGGCCATCATCCCAGGCTTAGATATATCTGGCGGCATCCCAGGCGTGGGCGCACGTCGAGCTCAAGAACAGCAACAGAAAGGCATGCTGTCTTCGCTCATGAACGTGGACATGACAGGCATGTCGGAGCAGGGTATTAGATACGCGCAATCTTTGAGAGACTACCTGTTTAAAGGTATTACCGAAGGCGACGAGAACTACACATACGAAAACTTTGTTCAGGGTGTAATCGGTCTGCAGGACTTTATGCTTAGGGACAAGAAGACCTACGCTGAGAACCTTGCAGCAGCAAAACCGATTCTCGACGCCTCGCTTAATGATGCCGCTTTCTACGACTTCAACAAGAGGCTGGAGACTGCTGCTAAAACCATGTCCCAGTCTGATGTTCAGAGGTACGCTACGGACTTCGACTTCAAGCTAGAAAATCCATACCCAGGGACTTTCTTCAACCCCGCTGATATGATGTTGTTTCCTTCTGACCCAAATATGGCGGCCAGAACCATGACTCCGATCAACGGGATGAACATCCTTGGCGCCCCTCTCCCTGACGCAAATTCTTTCCAATACGAGCTTCAAGACATACCCACTGGTAATGTCTTGGCGTATACGAAAGAAGGGAACTCAGGACAGAACGAGCAAAACCTACTCTCCCTTTTGCTCTGTAGATAACGAGGCAGACGCTAGAAACATCATTAAGAATCACTTCTCCTCTTTCATTCTTGGCAGAGGCCCTGGTCGCAAGGCTTTGTCCGAAAGCCTGTCTGGATTGGGATATGATATAGAGGATCTGGCTGGCAAGCTGGCTCCTGTTATGGCAGAAAACCCTGAAGGGTTGCAGGCCGCCCTGCAAGAGCAGGAGGTCCCATATGCAAGCTCCTTTACTGACAACGCAAATGTGGTGTACAAGGAGTTTGAGGACTACTACATGCGCCTGTTTAAGAATAAGCAAAGAGAAGATGCCCTTCAGCAGGCTAATAAAGGCAAGACTACAGACCCGAAGTACAACTTAGAAGCCAACCTTGTCGCTGTACCTAAGACACCGTCACCAAGCATTCTTAAATCGCAGTTGGCAGAAACGGAAATGATTCAAAGCCTTCCGTTCGGGGCGATTACTGGGTCTCCTATGGACGAAGACGCAGAAAACAAATTGGTGACTAGTATATCAGGGAACGGGTTCTTGCAATTCAACGATAGAAGCGAGATCACCATGTCGGCTGAAGAGGGCACGAACCTACCTGACTTTAAGGTTACTCAGTTAGGGCTGGGGGGGTATGACGGGAATAGATACCTCATACTTGCTGGAAACGAAAAGAGAGACATACTCCAAACAACTGACATTGATCCTGGGCCAGAAGCTGAGGTTGTAGAAATCATACCTGGGCCTAGTGGAGATGCATACGACAACAAGTATGTCGTTCGTGTTGGACAAGAAGATCAAGACGTCATGAACTCTTTTGGGTTTATGAGCCAGGAGTCACTAAACTACTTTGAGGCGGTTGGTCAAAAGTATTTGAAGAATGTCGACCTAACGAAGGTGAATCTGGGTACCGACCAAGTTCCCAACAACACTAGACTCGGAATGGCTATCGTTATTGTAAAAATGGCTGGCTCCGTAGACTCTGAAGGAAACAGGATCTTTACAGATCAGGAAGTTCTGGACGCACAAACCCTTGTGGCTCAATACAGCATAATTTTCTAAGAATGGACGAATTCGAGAAGCAGTATACTTCATACATCGACGCTGGATATAGCGACGATCAGATCTTTTCTTCTCTTGTTCTTGGCGGGTACGACCCTCAGGACATCAAGAGATACATGGCCTACGATAAAAAAAAAGGCAGGCCCCAACAAAAGAGTACGGGCAGCCCGCTCCTCAGCTGTATTACACTCAGACTCAAAAAGATGGTACGGAATCCGTTTCAGAATCGGGATTCTCGAAGCCATATCGGATTCTTCCTACAGCGCCGTAACAAAGGTTGAATTCGAGCCCATCTCGTCTACTAAAGACGGGGAGGTAGAAGGCTATCAGGGTGGCTCCGCCATCACTGTTGGGGAGCCTATGTTTGGCGCCGAGGCTGCGGCGTTCGGTGAGATACACAAGGGCATGATATTGCCAGACGGAACCGATTCCTCGATTTATGACTTCATGCGGATGGACTTGTATGAGGATCAGAACTTCATGAACGCTTTGAACCTTGTTGTACCAGAAGGCGAAAGAAGTGCCCTTGAGACCATGTTTAAGGCGCCTAAGTTTACTGACGAGGGCGGTATTGTTGTGCCTAGGAAAAAGGCGGTGGAGTCGATAAGGCCTTACATCAACAAGTTTGTAAACGAAAGGGTTAAGTCAGCAACAAACGGGAAGTACGAGGAGGGTCAAGACCCCATGAGTACTGAGAAGTACATACTGGAGAACTTCGGTTATAGGACTCAGCTCGATGACAATGACTTCGTCGGGTCCGACATGTCTAATTTTGAAGAGGGGTTTTTTAGAATGTTGGAGGGGTTCCGCCCGATAGCAGATCAAATGCTTGTCGGTGGCGCCAATATTTTGGGGTTCCTTGCTGGTGATGCTGATGTCGATAATTTTGTAAGACAGTTTGCAACTAACGTAAACGAAGATCAAAAGAAGCGAAGGGAGGCGTTTGAAAGTGAAATGCCTTTAAGGTTTACGTATGACCGTGAGGCTGAGGACATCGGTCAAGATATAGAGAAATACACCGTCCTGAATATGACGTCAGAGGAGATGGTGCAGACTGCCGAGAGCGCACCCGTAACTCTTACCTCGCTGGTAGGAGCCTTTGCCGCTGGAGCGGGCACGATGGCGGCCAGTAAAAACCCTGCAGCAGCGTACAATGCCGCCGCTTTTGCTCAAGCCACAATCATGGGCTTGGCTGTAAACGGGCAGGAGTATATGTCCACCTTTGACGATCCAAACTTCTACGACTACTTTGATGGGGATCAACCGTATCTATTGAAGAAGCTACTGAGATTGATGAATTTGGAGACCTGGTGGTTAAAGATGGTTATAGCAGAAAGCACGATCAAGTAAGGGCTGCTGGATATGCCAACGTAGCATCTATGAGTGAATTTGCTGGTGAGTTCATCGGAAACAAGGTTATTATTGGTGGTAGTGGATTAGCCATGAGAAAGCTGGGGGCTACAGGTCTAGTTGGACGTCAGCTCGGAAAGACTTCGCTTAGCAAGGGGGCTCAAAGGGCTGCTGGATACATTACTGGAGCGGCAGCGGCTATGACTGGTGGCGCTTATGTCGAGGGGCAAGAAGAGCTATACACTGAGTATATGCAAAGTGCAGCTAGAAAAGAATACTCTAATCAAGACGCCTCTGGACTCGGATACTTCAGGACCCTGTACGAATCCATTATAGATCCTGACGAAGAGCTCAAAAAAAACGCAAGAATAGCCAGAAATAGCGGTATGGCTATGGGTTTCTTCTTGCCTTTGGGGGTGACGACCGCCTCGATCATTCAGAACGAAAGACAGGTTAGAGCCGCCAACGATGCGCTTAGACAAAATAAGATTACCCGCGATCTAATTAACAAGAAAAACGGGACCAATTTTGGCGATCTGACTGTTATAGACGAGCAGTACTTTGGGTCTGACACTGAGTTTTCTAGGTATGAAGAAAATAGACAGAAGTACCTGAATCAAATACTTAAGCCAATCCTGACTAACAAGGGTCTCATCATGGCAGGGATGTCTAAGGATGAGAGAAAGCTCTACAATCAGGAAATGAAGAAGCTGGACAAGCTCTTCAGAACGACTAGACAGGACGGCCAAGTCGACCTTGAAGCCATCGCCGCTCTGCTCCCCAGCATTGCATCTAAGATTGACGGTCTTAGGGGTAAGATTGGCATTTCAGAGAGTATCACAAACGATCTCATAAAGTTGGCAAAGCAAGGTAACCTTGAGGCTGCTGAGATGCTGTTTAACATCATGCGCAATCAGGTGGAGCTTAGGGCCATGGTTCAGGCTAGGCTGGACCCAAACGTAACTGAAGAGCTCTCTAAGACCATTGACGAAGAGATCAAGAATCTAGAGAAACAAAACTCTGAACTTGTTCTTAGCGCATACAAACAGGCAGAGGGAAACGGTTTCCAGTACACCTTTGTTGACGACCCTCAAAGCGCGTCTGAGGCTACTGGGCTTAGAGTCTTTCAACAAGACGAACAGACCAACTCATACACCCTTACATATAAAAACAAAGAGAATATAGACCCTACTGTTGACATCAGTGAGCAGAGAGAGGTGTCTCCTGAAGCAGGATTTAAATACACGGAAATAGGGGATGCGGCCACCGTAATCACCCTCGATAACCTTGACTCCTTCGGCCTTGACTCAAAACAAACTGAAAGGCTTAGAGAGCTTATATCCGCCAGTCCGAACGCAAGAGTGATCATCCACGAGGGGCAGAAGTCCTTGGATGACGCTGGTGCCCGTGCAGGATGAAAGGAAAGGAGGCCTTCACGCTTCAGGACCAGCAAGGCCGAGTTTTTGAGATACACCTTAAACAGGACTTTGGCATGGAGGTGGCGGACGAGGAGTTCTTGCACTATGAGTTTAACGAAGAGCTGTACAAAGATGAGGTTCGTGAGCCCATGATCGAGCCGTAAACAAGGCCATTCAGAAGAACCCAAACACACCCCTCGCTGAATTCGTTAGGGCTCACAATTCTCGTATGGCTGGGAACTCTAAGAGGATGATAGAGATAGAACTTCTCACAAACCTTGGCAGAGTTATAGCCAGACAGGAGGAAGGTATAGGTGGTGGAGTCGTCAGGGCTAAAGATGTTGAAAGCATCTTCGACCCATCTAGAAGCAACTTTAGAGATCTGGCAAAAAGGTTTGACAAGTATCTGAAGGGCAAAGCACCAGTAAAAGAGATGGCTTACGATCCTTCAGAGGTTGACAACGAGGGAGATATCGAAGGCACCGCCGCCTCGTACAAGCCGAACTTCCTTGACGGAAAGACGGTAAAGGGTCACGTCCGAAACAGTGAGTACAACCCGAACAGTGTTTCTGAAGTCTCCGCAAGAATCAAAGACTACAACCATTACAGGAACTGGTACGCCAAGATTACGGGTAATAACAAGAGACCGCTTCGGGGGCTTCACTATATAGACGAGAACGGCAAGGTGGTAATGATAAGTACCATGCCAGGTCATGAAAAGACCAATGGTGCGCCCCTTGATTGGACTGGCAGAAACCTCTTTTATAAGAGGGACTTCAATACCAAGGAGATTATCGCCATGGAGCCCGTTGCACTCTCACACAGAGAGCGTAAAGTAGCCGCGTTCAAAAGAGAAAAGGCTCAACAAGAAGCCAGAGCGGATAGCAAAAGACTGAGGTTCCAGAATCTCAACTCTATTGCTATGAATGAGTATGGGAAGAACGTGTACAACCTAGCCGCCGAAGTTCCTGGAGTTGATCCGCTTGGCAGTAGAGATGAGTTCACTCAGGAAGAGATAGAGCTTATGGAGGTGTACATCGCAGAAAAGATGGGGATTATGCCTCTTTCTCCTCAGCGTGCGACTATTCCAGTTCCGCGCGTCCCCAAAAATGTGGCTGGGGACATAGTGGAGGGAACTGCTGCATCGAAAAGCCTACCTGCACTAAGCTATAATCAGTCGGAGGCAAAAGCCTTGATGAAGGAGTTTGGAGTCGACAACCTTTCAGACATCAGGTTTGTTGACCTGAACGGAAAGAAGGTATCCCCTGCTCTGGCTATGACTGTTTTGGGAGCTAACTCTGCTACGGTCTGGTTTGATAAGTACTCAGGCATGAGAGAGAAAATCTCCTTAACAAGAATTAGCAGCAAGGGATTCCCGTCCAACTATGAAAGGGTGATGACTAGCGGGTCAGAGCACCTTATGAACAAAGAACCGAATAGAGACGGACTGAAGGCCATTGGGGCAAACACAGACCCTAATTCCGCAGGGGCTTTGCGAAAGGCAATAGAGGTTGCAAGAAACAACGACGATGTTTTGATCATTGGGTATCTAAACCTCTCTGAAGAGAACGTATTCTCTGATCCTGGAGGTTTTGATTTCCTAATGAAGGATGTTATTATGTGGCACCTTAACGAGTACAAGGACACAGAGCTAAAGGTTCCAGGCGGAACAACCACTATGACAGATGCCATCGCCGAGGGCATCAACGCTGCATTGAGAAAAAAAGGTATGACCAACCTGTTTTTGCCAGATGCTGTTCAAGATGCCATGATAAAGGCTGGCGTTAAAGTGTATCCGTTTAGTTCGGGCAAGACGTTTGAATCTACTAGAACCTTTAAGGGTAAAATGACTGAGGTTGAGACACCTACATCTCCATTTATACCAAAGCTTGAGGACGGCAGCTATGACTACAAAAGAGTAGAAGACGCTTTGAAGTTGATCATGTCTATGTCAGATCAATATGAAAGCATAATGGTCTCAAGAGTTGGCTTTACAGGAAGAAAAGAGATAGCCAAAAGCATCCTTGGTTCTGTTAGATTTCTTGAGAACCCCAACTACGATGCTAAGAAAAAGGGATCTACCAGAGGAAGTACATCTTCTCTGATGCAAAAAAGAATCCAAATGCATTTAACTATTATACCTCTTTGATGATGCATCCAGACGCAGTCAAAAACGAGAGCCATATATACTCTATGGTTCTTCCGAAGACTGTTTCTTCTGTTGATTTCATTGACTCCAAGGACACTTACAGATTTGCTGTAAAGTCAGACAAAGACGGGGTGGTGTTTATGAAATCTGACCCTGAGTTTGGACTTAATGAAAAATCAATTCACGGTAAGACCCTCGGAGCAAACGTAAAAGCAGGCGCTGCGCAGGTCGAATTCAAGGTGGATGGTACCGCCAACTCTCGTCGTTTGGGTAGAATTAGCTACGTAAACGGGAGCACTTGGCAACCCTCTGATCCCACCAGTTTCGGAAAGGCTTTGGATGCGGTTGCTCTTAAGCTCCAGGACAAGTACGCGGATATCATGATGCTGCAGAAAGACATTGAGGAGTTCCGTGGTCGCCGCATGGCCCCAGGCAACGACTTCAACCTTGCTGTCGACCTGATGTACGGTAAGACCAGAAACGACCTCGATGGGCTGGATGCTAAGCTGGATGCAATTAAGGAGCAAATGCGACTGGATGACATCAAGTCCGATGACCTTTCTGATTTCGTGTACGCCATGCACGCCCGAGAGCGCAACGCCTTCATTCAGAGCAGACGCCCTGACATGGAGGATGGATCGGGCATGACCAACGATGAAGCGGAGGCTATAATAGACCGACTCGGATCCAATGAGATGCGCAGGCTTCACGGGATGGTGATGGACATCGTCAAGGACACCCGTAAGACCATGCTGGACTACGGACTTGAGACTGCTGAGACCATGCAGAACTATGAGGATATGTACGAGTACTACATCCCTCTGTCTGGACAAGCTGTCGACGAGACCTCTGACGAGAAGAACATGTACCTACTGGTGGTATCGGTATGGCCGTCTACGGTCCTACTACCCGAAAGGCTAAGGGTCGTTCTAGCAAGACGGGTGTCAACGTAGTGGCGCAGGCTGTAATGCAAAACGCCAGGGTTAAGCAGCTGGCTAGAAAGAACGAAGCCTTGCAGTCCTTGCACTCCATGTTTGCTGGCAACCCGAACGAAGACGTAGTCACTCTTTGGTCACCACAAAATAGAATGACGACCATTGACGAGAAGGGTAAACAGCGCAAAATGACTGACAGCGAAATGCGGGCAAGGGGGGATATGGTGCCCGTAAGAATCAATGGTGAGCAGCACTTCATTCAGCTTAAGAACGAATCGCATGCAAACACTATAAACGGACTTTCTGTCGACCCGACTAACATTCTGACCAGAGCCATGCGAAAGCCCGCTCAGTGGCTTAGAAACGTGTTTACGGTGTACGATCCGAACTTCTTCGTAACCAACTTCTCCAGAGACATACAGTCGGCACTGTACAATGCGCTTGCAGAAGCAGAGAGAACAGACGGAACTGTGTCTGGAGTGAGCACCGCAGCCCTGACCAAGGAGGTGCTTCAAAACACAGCTCTGTCATTGCGTGGATTGCTGAACGAGAACGCCTTCGGAAGAGAGATGGACCCTGTTCTCAAACAGTTCTACGAAGAGTGGAAGGAGAGCGGAGGTCAAACTGGATGGGGATACACCAAAGACATCGACCAGATTATCAAGGACCTGGACAAGGACGCTAAGTCTGGTCTCCCCAGCAAAGTATGGAAGTCCGCAGAAAACGTGGCCGCCTACATCGAGGGAGTCAACGAAGCGTTTGAGAACAGCATCAGGCTGTCGGCATACATCTCGGCTCGGAAGCTGGGGGTAACCAAAGAGCGTGCGGCGCAACTCTCTAAGAACGTGACTGTCAACTTCAACAGAAGCGGAGAGTGGGGGTCTACACTTAATAGCGTTTACCTTTTCTTCAACGCCGCAATGCAGGGTAACGCTAGAATCCTTCGGTCTCTGTTCTTCTTGAAGGACATTAAGAAGCCGAACGGAGAAATGGAGTCTTGGCACAAGCGAGTCACCACGCCTCAGAAGATTGCGTTTGGAATGACCACCTTCAGCGCTATGGCTACGATGCTGAATCTGGCTATGAGTGACGAGGACAAGGATGGGGAGTTGTTCTACAACAAGATTCCTGACTACGAGAAGGAGCGCAACTTGATCATCATGATCAGTGGGAAAGGATACATCAAGATACCCCTCCCGTATGTATAACATCTTCAACAACATGGGGGTAGCTTCCGTTGAGGCTATGTCTGGTCATCGTGACCCGATGGACGCTATGATGTTCCTTGCCACTAGTGCCGCCAGTGCGTTCTCACCGATCAGCTTTGGACAATCAGACAATCCTGGAACGTATGCTCTTAAGGCTCTGGCGCCCACAGTTATGAAGCCTTTGGCTGAGATATCTGCAAACGAAACATACTTCGGCTCTAAAGTTTATCAGGAACAACTTCCCTTCGGCACCCAGCGCCCCAAATCAGAGATGTCGTTCCGATCCCCAAAACAGATTCAAGAGTTCTTTACTTGGATGAATGAAGCCACGGGTGGCTCCAAATACAAATCTGGAAGAGTGGACGTAAACTTTGATCCGTACTGGTACCTGTTTGAATACTTCATCGGGGGATCAGGTAGATTCCTGGGTCAAGGCGGAAAGGCTATTTATGATATAGGTCAGACGGCTGTTTCTGCTGTATCTGAGGGAGCCAAGGGTCAGAACGTATTTGACTCTCTTGACAGAATGCAGAATGCCCCCAAGCCAGACATGAGCCTTACCCGCATGCCGCTAGCAAGAAAAGTCTACGGAGAAGCATCGAGGTACTACGACTTTGACTTGTTCGAGGAGAACGCAGCAGAGATTATGCAACTTAAAAAGGAGTTGAGAGAAGGCCTGAAGGTCGAAGGAGGGTAGATACAACGGCGTAAACCGACTCTACAAGGCACTAGGGGATACGGAAAAAACGCTCAAGAGAATTAGAGGTAGAAAGCGTACAGCCAAAGACATATCCGACTACATAAGAAGATCTAACGTTTTGACTGAGCTTATGGAACAAGAGCGTGAGGCGGTCATGAAATTCAACCAACTTTATGAGCAAGCAAGAGGAGAAGATTGAAAAAACCAAGGTAGGTAAGTTTCTTCAAGAGAAGCTTCCTGACGTAGCCGCAAAGTTTGCGGGAGTACTTCCAGATCAAGGGGTTCTCGGTATACTTAAGCGTGTCGTTGACGGGAGCCCAGAGCTTACGGCTGAAGAGAAGCTAGAGTTCGAGAAGCTTGCTATGCAGCAAGAAATCAGCGCACAGGAGCAAGTAACCAGAAGATGGGAGGCTGACGCAAGAGTGACGTCAAGCTCTCCAAGTACATTCGACCTGTGACTCTAATTGTTCTCACTGTGTTCTTCATGAGTCTTACCGTATGGGACGGCCTGGACGCGGCATTTATGCCTCCAGAGAATTACATAAATTTGCTAGAGGTTTTGATGCTCACCGTCTTCGGGGCTTACTTTGCAGGAAGAACAATCGAGAAAGTTAGGCGCTAACCCCCATCAGTCCTAGGACTGCGAGGAACGTAATAAGAAATATCATACCCGCAAATATACATAACAATTCCTTAACATGAGAGTTAAGTCAGATCCAACCAAAGAAGAAGTACGTCAAAGGATGCTTGCCTCTGGAAGATGGAGGGAGGGTCCAGACGGTTCTTTGCTGCGGGTTGAGCAGCCCCTGGTGATGCCATCCAGGGAGCGTGTTATGGAGCTGGAGCGCCTTAACCGACCTATGACAGAAAGGGAGGCCAGGGAGTACGCTTTATATGCGTTTGACCCTTCAGCACCTCCAAATGTATTGTTTAGTCTAATTGCAGGAGCGCACCCTGCTGCCGCTGCAGCTGACGCAGTGGGATTAGGACTTATGGGTGCATCTAAAGCAGCTGCACCTGTAGCTAAATTAGCGAAAGAGGCTATCCCGCCTGAGATGTGGAAGCCCATTGTAGATAGGGCCAATGAGATCCTGGAGCAGGGCCTCGGTATCAAGAAGGGAGATGCAAGCATAGAGTTAGTTGCAAAAGAGATAGACTTAGAGGGAACTGCATATCCAAGCTTTGACGTAGATGTAAAGGTAGACGGGACGCACACAGGTATATGTCATTTGAGCCTCTCGATACAAGGGACGCTCAGATGATTCAGAGTCAAAGAACTCTGGATGCAGGAGAAGAAATTCCGATTGAGTTTGGTGTATCAAGACAGAACGACTACCCCTTCGGTGAAAGCGGTGGCCCTGAGGTCGGGATGGGCTACTCTGCGGAGATGAGCGCAGCTTTGAATCAAGCCCTCAAAGAAAAAGGGTACAGGATGTTTTCTAGCTCCAGTCATACTCCCGAAGGTTTAACCAGATACATGGCGGATGTAGAGAGACGTGTGGTTGACCCCATATTTAGCACCCGTTCGGTTCCTGCACCTAGAGATCAAACGGATTTGCAAGATGTGCTGGCAGATACGAAGGGTCTTACGTTATGGGGGACCAGATCATTATACCTGAAACCAGGTTTAGATACAACAATGAGGGAGGTCGTGTGGGAGACTCATGGCCTCCTGACGATGACATATACGCCCGTGATCAACAGATCGCCTTCGCCAATATGCTACAGCAACTGGCAGCGGACTACGATGCGGCACAGGCTAGGCTCGATCAAGGAGAGATAAAACCGACTCCGACATACCCCAACCTATCGCCATACCCAACGATTCAAGCCACAGAGCTTAGCCCTGAGCTAAGAGAGGAGAGAGGCAGGTCCAATCCAGGGTTTCAAATACTAGACTTCTTGACACCTGCAGGAGACTTGACTCAAATGGCTCAAGGCATCGGCGAGGTCATCGCAGGAAATCCTGCTATGGGTGGTGTGAACATCGGCGCGGGCCTTATTTCTGCCTTGATGCCTGGGGGTATACGTACAGGTAAAGGGAGTAAGCGTCTGTTAGATCAAGCTGGAAAGAAAGGCGTATCTGTGAAGGCGATTAAGCAGGCGGCCTCTGGAAAGGACGTCTCTGCATCAGAGGCATCGCTACTCAATATGCTCGCTGAAAGAGCGGAGAAGGCTGGTATGACCCACGTCGATCCTGGCAATATGCAGATGGGCGGAATGGAAAGACTGCCTCGATTCAGGGGGGCAAACACCAATCCTGAGTGGGACGAGTTCTACGGTACGGACAAGCTTATGGGGCTGGATTGGTATAACACTTCAAATACGGACGCCGCAATTAGGGCGGCAAGAAACGAAATCGTCAAAGACGCTGATGTGATACTCCTAAGGGGAGATGAAAGCGTTTATGGAAAGGGCAGCGCAAAGCACTTTTATGGGGATCGTGGGGAGGGATATGTACCCACCGCCGAAGATCTAGAAAATCCAAAAACATCAAGGCAGCCAACTAGAGGCATAGCAGTTCACGCTCACGTTAGGGCTCTCCCTGATCCATGGGAAGCGACGAAAGCTAAGAGGGGGGAGCCGAGCAGGAATGTCAGGACTATGCTTGAGATCCAGAGTGACGCATTTCAAGCAAATAAAAGAGGACGTTGGGCTGACACTTATGATTTCGGGGACGAGCCCATACACGGAAGTATGGAGATGAACAGAATGGCTGCGGAAGGATCAGAGAGAATTGAAGAGATCTTTGAAAATGTAGAGCACGTAGGAAGTCAGGTCATCGGATACCTTCGTGACAAAGGGTTCAAAAAAGGAGAGTCGCTTCAAGATGTCCTTGGTCTGGAAAAGGTGGCAGAAGGGACTGGTAGGCAGCAGCACAGAAACGTTGGGCTACTTGAGGATTTCGGTGGTGCCGCAGTTTCCGCTCCAGAAGGCAAAGTAACAGGGTTTAGTAAACTGCTGAAAGACCTTATTGACGCTGGTGACATAACGAGACAAGAAGCAGACGACTTTCTCGTCGCTTACAGCAGGTTTGGCGGTGAGGGGCACTATGACTTCAACTTCTCCGAACATATAACGGACGCCGAGGCCAAAGGCAGGAGAATGAGCATGGCAGACGATCTTGATATGGAAGTAGAGAAGCCAAACGTAACCAGAGAGCATCCATGGATAAGAGTGACTAGTGAGCTCATAGACATAGGTGTTAATCAGATGAGGAGTGAAGTCAAAGACCCAGACTTCTTGAAGCACGTAGAAAAAGTAAAGAAGATGCCAAACCCTGATAGCAACCCCATGGGCAAAACCTGGGAGAGGGAGGCATTGGCCGCGTTCTTTGAGGATGGTGCCACTAAGGGTGCTGAGGCATACCGAATCCCCACTCCTGAGACGGTTCGAACTATCCAGGGTTGGGATAAAACCGAGGGTTTTGAGATGATCCTTGAACGATACAAGGGTCTCCCCGATCAGATGAAGAAGATGGGGGTCGACGTGAGCCAGATCACACCAGTCACGGACGGATTCGGAAACACGTGGCTTGAGATACCCAGGTCCGCCGTCCCTGAGACCGTCAAGGTATTCAGGCGCGGGGGCCGCATAAACGTAAAGAAGGCAAGTAAAGGAATGCGAATCAAGAGATGCATATAAAGAACGAGGGGCCCCGAAGGGCCCCTCTAAGGTTAGCGAAATTACACTGCACTAGGTCGGTGTAACACTGCCAAGATAATACATCTGCATTACCCAGCATTGGTCGACCCTCTTCATCGAACAGGGCACGCTCCTGTGTCGCAATCAGCGATGTCGACATCATCCAGCTCAACGCTATCAAGGCTGGTGATGGGGGTCACGTTTGACCGCTCCTCGTGGTAACGAGTCTCACTGATTTCTTCCATGGGGGCCTGATCGAAGCCATGCCCGCTGTGAAGAAGGAACGACACTGACTTTACGCTGAAATTGTAGTTGTTCGCTAGCCATTCCTTTATGTCATCCAGCTCCTCCTTTCGGTAGTAGATGGTAACGCTCACGCTATTGTCCGACCACTCCGTCTGCAACCGCTTGATCACCTCAAGCTGATCGATCGCCGTCATGTCTTCTGCAAATTTAGTGTCCTTCGGGAACTT
>FUIF01017035.1_pt1 | contig 56139 bp, 94 predicted proteins | sample 1003461 | NCBI WGS metagenome assembly FUIF01 (sample SAMEA80401918, study PRJEB19352) | marine metagenome
ACTCGCGCCTTTCACTCGCGCCTTTCACTCGCGCTCACAACTGAAACCGTGCGTTCCCCTCGAACACGGCAAGCGAACATCACGCCCGCGCCAAACAAGGCAAGCAGAACGTGCGGCACCCTTTACAACCCGCGCGTCAAAAGGCAAGCGAAGGAGCAAGTAAGGCGCAAGCGAGGGATGCAAGCGACAGGCGCAGGGCTGATAGCGCAAGCGAGAGCATAGGAGGCGCGCGCAAGGGGCGATTTATTTCGACATTTTTTTACTGGCAATTCCAGGGACAAATTTGTCCCTTTTTTGTCTCTGCACAAAACCCCCTCTACGGGACTGCTGGCCGGGCCAGGGCCGGGCCATGGCGCGACACCTTTCCCAAAATTTGGCGCGGCGGGGAATCGGGTCGGTAGAATTACTTTCATCACTTTTTCAAATTCCTTCCAATAAGGGGAGCGGATGAGCGAATCAACAAACATGCAAACCACGAACATCAAATACAACCTCGGAAACGGGGTGTGGGTCGAAATCGAAGCCGAGAACCCCGCCGACGCCGTGCGTCAGTTGTCGCAATGGCAAGACGCGCTCGGTGAGAGGGAATGCGGCAAGTGCGGCTCAAAAGATATCCGCTTCTCGCAATTTGAAACGCGAGAGGGAAAGGAAATGTTTGTGATGAACTGTCACGCGAAAGGCTGCCGCGCGTCAATCACGCTGGCGCAAGTTCGCGAGGGCGGCCGATTGTTCCTGAGCCGAAAAAACCGCGACGGTCAAGAGTTGCCACAACGCGGATGGACGGTCTACAACCCGAATGGGAGCCGATAGTGAGCAGCATTTTCGACGCCAACGACAACAGCAGGATCATGCCGTTCCGATACAAGGATGGCGCGTACGGGTTTTATTGCGACCAGGGCGCGACCGTCCGTTCGTACGATATGACCACAATAGAGGCGGCGGAGTTTTTCTATTCGGTTTACGGTGATGCAGGGAATCCACTTGGAATCGTACGGATAAACTACTTTCTATATGTTACTGCAAGTGCTGACGAGAAAAAACGCGTAATTCGCAGAATTTCAAAAAGCGTCACTAGCAACCGTGGATTTTTCGACGACCTTCTTTTTGAAATCTGGCGCCGCGATGGCATTGACGCCCGAACACTATACGCCGGGATTTTTGAGATAGAGTGCCCGGAGGAATCCAGGCTTGTCGCAGAAATTCTTGAATCAAGGGAAACGATTCTATCTGAAAACGGATTATACACCAGCGAAGCGAGCCTGGTTTATGGCGACTGGCTGGAAGAGCGCGCGAGAACCGCCGACGCGATGATCGCGAGGGCGCAAATCGCATGGATGGTGCGCCGCAACGCATGGAACACGTCACACCTTTGCTTTCCCGTTTTCATCGACGTGAAAAATTACAAGTTTACGCTTTGGGTTCCTGTTTGCGGAAACCCTGGAAGTGTTGTCCCGACCTCAATAGAAACCAGGCGTCGCGAGGTCGCGAGGGTGAAAAATCGTCGATGCATTGCATGTTGGGCGGCGAAAAACAGCGGGTCGATAGAGGAAAAAATCAAAAAGGCGAGAGAGAAATCAATTCGCGCAAACACGCCAAGTCGTAGAGTCGGCTTCAGTCTTTAACCAATGAGGGAAAATAGTGTTTGAATTTATCGGTTCAGTTTTGTGTTTGGTTTTGTTGTCAGTAATCATTTCGGTAATTTGCGGTTCGGTTGTCGGCGTGCATTACAATGGCCGAAACGATTACAACGACAGCCCTTTCGCGACAATGTGCATTCAGGCTGCAAGGTTCCCGGGCGCACTGTTAACTCTGGTTTTCGATGTCGCGAGTTTTTGTATCTGCTTCTTGTTTTCTCTCATCGGGTATTTTGTTTCACAGCCTTTTTACGGGAGTCTAAGGGTAAGGAATCAAGCCAAAGAGGCGGAGGAAATATCCGAAAAAATGAGGAACAATCGCGACATAATTAGTGATATTTTCAGAGACGGTTGCGCGGACAATGGTGATGTCACCGCTATTTTTGATTTGGCGATTTGCCCGAATTGCAACCTGAAGTGGATTCCGAAATCAGAACGCGTTGTTTGCCCCGAGTGCGGGCTTGGCGACGAAAAAGAAACAGAAACCGATGCAACCGAGGTTTGAAATGCCAACTTTGTTTGACGAACCACTGCAGTTTCGTAATTTCGGCGGATACGTCCGAGACTACCAGGGCGACGCAGTGCGAACGTGCCAACAGCATTTCGCCGACGGCTCGAAGGGTTCCCTAGTTCGATTGCCGACGGGAACCGGAAAGACCGCCACGGCTTGCATGCTGATTGACCTTTGGCTCCAGGAATCTCGCGACCATCAAGTCATCGTATTCGCGCATGAGCGCCAACTTGTCCTTCAGTTCGCCGAAGAAATTCAATCGTTCCTTGGGTTCATTCCGGGTATCGAAATGGGCGACCGCGCCGTTCATCCCGAATATATGCCGCGCGTCACGGTCGTGAGCCGTGCAACTGTGCTTGAAAGGGCGGTGTTCGCCGAAGAAACCGATCAGGCGGAAATCACAAGCCGGTTGTACAAATTCGACGCGTCGAAGCCGACTCTTGTGATATTCGACGAGGCGCACCGATACGGGCCGCACCTGAAATCATGCGCCCACTTGTTCAGCTATTTCGAGGAGGGGAACCCGCATTCCCGACGCGTCGGATTGACTGCCACGCCCATGCGTTCAGATAAGGTGAGCCTTCGGGGTGTGTTCCCTGATATTGCTTGCGATTATCGACTGTACGATCCAAAGGGAGGGCCGTGCGCCGTTCGAGACGGGTACGCGGTTCCGTTCGATCAGCGGTTCATTACGGTTGAAAACGTCGATTTCACAAACCTGCGAACGGTTGCGGGCGACTTCGAACAGGACGAGCTTGACGAGGTTCTGAACACAAAAGACCAGTTGGCGCGTTTATGCGACCCCATGCTTGAACTCGTAGGGAACCGGAAAACGTTGATCTTCAACGTCACAGTAAACATGGCGCGAAACGTGATGCACTACATCAACGCGGAATTGAAAGAGCGCGGCGACCCACGATACAAGGGCGATGACCGACCTCCCGCCGTTTCCCTGGACGGTTCGAGTGACGAAGATGAACGAACTCAGGCTTATAGTCTTTTTTCACGCGGGAACTATCAATTTCTGAGTGTATGCGGCCTATGTCGCGAGGGTTTTAACGAGCCGAACATTTCGGCGGTCGTCAGTTTTCGACCCACAAAGTCACAGGTTTTGTGGGAACAGCAAAAAGGTCGCGGCTGTCGTCCGCTGAGAGGCGCCATTGACGGGCTTTCTACGGCCCAGGAGCGGCTCGACGCGATAGGTGGCTCCGAATATTCCGACTGCCTTATCGTCGATCTAGTGGGCGTCACAGGGCTTGCAGACACCGCTACGGCGGCGGCGCTACTCACGCGAGGTCACGACGAGGTTGTCGATAGGGAAATCGTTCAACGCGCGAACGAGCTATTGCTTGAAGGCGTGTCGCCGGAGGACGCCGCCGAACGGTCAAAAAGCGAGGTTGAACAAGCCCGCGCCGACAAGAAGGCGCGACAGGATGCGGAGAGGGAATTGGAGCAAGCCCGCGCCGAACGCCGCGCCAAGATAAAAACGGAAACAACGTTTGTGCAAACACATGTTGAACAAGGATCGGGCGGTTCGGCTGAAATCCGATACCTCGGGCACAAGGAACCCGCCACGGAAAATCAAAAGCGGTACTTGCGGGCGAACGGCATACCGTACGACCCTGCGACGCTTTCCAAGGGGCAGGGTTCGCGAATCATCATGCAACACCGCAGTGGGATGAATGTGAACCAAATAAGATACCGGAACCGACTGCCGCGATATTGCATGGAGCAATCAACGCCAGGCCAGCGGGACCGCATGCGCACCCTTGGAATCGCGTTCGAGGAGGGAATCAATTTCGGATACGCCGCGCACCTTATTGACCAACACGGGAAAGAGGCGGCGCGAGTGTCCCAGCAGTCGCAACGTCGCGACGCGGCGAAAGCCGAAAACAACCCCGAAACAACGGAGGATGTGAACAGTCAATTAAGTCTGTTTGATGTTCGTCCGCCTAAAGAATAAGGAAAACGAAAATGCGGCGCCAGTGTTGGGAATGCAAAGCGAAGGCGGATTACGAAAGCGACATCTTGCCTGGTTGCAAGTGCGTTTGTTGTGGGGCGGAGGATACCCGGCTGATTACTTACAATTCCTCTCAGGTCAAAGATGCGTACAGGGAGGGGTTTATTGATGCCTTTCGGGTTTTGCAAATGGAAATGGAGTCTCGTTCCGGTGATATTGTCGATGACAACTTTCTCGGAAACAGTGATGTCACGGACCTTTTTTTGAAATTTGAGAAGAGAAAATGACCGAAAATCAAAAAACACTACCGATTGGCGACGCGCAGGAACGCGCCCTTTCTTTACGCGAGAAAGTCGCCAAGGGGATGGTTCCACCGCGTCCAAAATTCAGCGATATCGACTTTGATAAACTGTATCGCGCGGCGGCGTTGCAGTGCTACGAACACTGTGTTAATGAGGAGGAGGTTGATTGGAATGAAGTCGAATGCATGAAAGAGAACATCAAATCGTGCGCTGCTATGGAGTGGGGTGACGACTGTAATATAGACGGGTATCGCATTATGTACGAACTTCAATCACTTTTCGGGTGGGATGGAGACTATTTCATGGTCGAAATCCTCCATGACATGAACGGCCACGCATCGTTGATGCATGGCGATTTAGTAAAAGACTGGATCAGCAACCATCTTGCGGAATCACCTATTCCCAAAAAAGACGACCGTGTGAGTTTCCACTTTCGCGGCGAAGTCCGTTCTGGAAATGTGATGTTTTTCAGCGAGGGAAAGGCGGTATGTTGCGTTAAAATCGACATCGGCAATGAAAAACACGATGCCTGGTTCATCCCCCTGGAGGATATCCACCTGTAATCTGGAATTGATCTACTTTTAACAAGGAAAAACATGAGAACCGTAGCAGTTGATTTAGACGGCGTACTTGCACAATACGACGGATGGAAAGGCGATGAACACATCGGCGAACCCATTCCAGGCGCGGTTGCGTTCGTGAATAAACTTTCTGAGTTCGCGAATGTCACCGTACACACGGCGCGAATGTACACCTCGCATGATCTTGTGAGAAAGTGGCTAGATGAACACGGGTTTCGTTACGCGAATGTTTGGGCTGGAAATGGAAAGCCCATTGCGTCGGCATACGTCGATGATCGGGCTGTTTCGTGCATTCCAGAGAATGGCAACGAAAAACGAAGCTACGACCAGGTTCTCAGGAGGTGCTTGTCGCTATGTATTGGCGAATCTCGCGAGCCAACGGGAAAGAACATTCTCATTATGACCGTCGGGCTCCCGCGTTCTGGAAAAAGCACATGGGCGGCGACCCAGAACGCGCCAGTCGTCAACCCGGATTCAATCCGGCTCGCGATTCACGGGCAGCCGTTTATTAGTTCGGCGGAGCCTTACGTTTGGGCTACCGCGAAAACGATGGTTCGCTCGCTGTTTATCGCGGGGCATGAAACGGTGATTCTTGACGCCACGAACACTACAAAAGCGAGACGGGATCAGTGGAAATCGAGCCAATGGGAAAGGATGTTTTGCGTATTTGATACCGACAAGGATACGTGCATCCTACGAGCGCATGAAACAGGCTCAACACTTGAGCATATCGAAGGTCTTATTGGAGCCATTGAGAGGATGAACGACGAATACGAACCCCTCGATAGTGATGAGTTAGAGGAACACGACAACTCCCTCCATCAATCGTATCCGGTATGAAAAAAAACGAAGACCGCGATAAAGCAAAAAAGATGTATCAGCAGTTCGTGGATGAATTCCCGTACTGCATGATTTGCCTGTGGTCATTGCGTGACCGGCGTCGAAACTGGCACTTTGCAAAACTCGATGTCGCTCACATCGTGGGCGGCTCGGGTAGAATCGCCGACCGCCGCGCAATCGTAATGCTGTGCGCCGGGTGTCATCGACTTTCGCACTTGGACACAATCAAAATCACCGAAGGCGGCGAAACCATTCGCATCCCGAACCTACGCGCCGAGAATCTAGTTTGGGCGAAGTCGATTCACGACCCCGAAAACTACGATTTGGAATATCTCAAGTCGTTGCGATATCGTTCCGACGCGCCTGACCCCGAACAACCCGACGAATGGCACCTTAAAGCCGCGTGCAAAAACGTGGAAAGGAGAAACCTCCCTTGGACAATCAAGCAAATGTACGACGATTTTGCCCGGAAGATTATGTGAGGGTTTCGGAAATCGACCGGGAATGTTTCGAGTATTCGTATTCGGGCGACGCGTTCAGAACTTTGATGGCTTCTCGTGGATACGTGACGCCGGTTAAAGGGCAAGTTCAAGGTTTCGTTCTGGCGGATTTCTCAAAGCCGCAAATCGAAATACAGATACTCGGGGTTGCGAAAGGTCGGCGCCGCGCGGGGCATGGTAGGAATCTCTTGAGGTTTTTTCAGTCGTTGGTTGAAGGCGACTCGTCTGAATACAATCAAATCCACCTGAAATGCGATGAAAACAACGATGACGCGATTCGCTTTTACAGTGATATCGGATTCAAAAGGACGGCATTGATTCACCAAGCGTATATGGAATTCCATCCACCCCGAAACGCGATTGTCTGGAGCTATAAACCATGCGCAACACCGGCTGGGTAAGGGTTTCAAGAAGCGAGCCGTGCGAGATATGCGAACGGCCCGATTTCTGTACCCGTTCAGCCGACGGGGAGGTCGCAAAGTGTATGCGGGTTTCGTCGGAACGACCCGTGGAATCCGGGGGGTGGATTCACCGACTCACTGGCGCGCTTCCTGTAATTCAAGTCGATAAATGGAAGCCTCGCGATCTTCCTGATTTCACCGGTTGGGCTAGAAACTACGCAAGGAATCCCAAGGCGAAAGAGGCGCGTCGCAAACTGGCGCGAATGCTGTGCGTGAGCGTGTCCGTACTTGAGCGCCTCGGGGTGGGATATGGTCAGGACGATTACGGTGGACGTTCGGAGTTTTGGGCGTTCCCGGAATTCGACCACAATCACCGCGTTGTCGGAGTCGTGAGGCGATTCTTTCCGGGGCAGGAACACGTTGACGAACACGGCGACAAGGTTGGCAAGAAGACAATGTACGGCTCGGCGCATGGGTTGTATTTCCAGCGCGATTGGTCGCGTGGCGAGGGTCCGTACTTTATCACCGAAGGCGGTTCTGACACCGCGTCTATGCTTTCCCACGGTTTGCGAGCCATAGGGCGCCCGTCGTGTACTGGCGGGGGCGTTCACTTGTGCCAACTTCTTTTTCGCGGCGTGGGCAACGTTGTTGTTCTGGCGGAACGCGACCGAAAGCCGGAACGCGTCGGCGGCGTGGAATCGTGCGCGGCGACTTGCCCGGGCTGTGCATGGTGCTGGCCTGGAAAGTACGGCGCCGTAGCAATCGCGCGGCGTGTCGCGTCAACGGTCGGTGCGGAACATGTGAAGGTGCAGTTCCCACCGTCTCCGTACAAAGACGTTCGCGAGTATTTTACGTTTCATCGGGACGGCGCGAGGGGGTATCTGACACGCGCCGCCAGCGCCGAAGAAGTCGATTGGCGAGGCTACCCGGTGCGGTAGTTTTCTATAAGGAATTTGCCATGCAATACACGAAATGCTTTGGCTGTCTATCTGTGGTCAAAGTGGATGACCATGGGTTGATTAAATGGCACAAAGGGCACGAACGTTTTGAGTTTAACGAGAAAACAGGCGAATACTCTTACCACCGGAATACATGCCGGGCGCACAAGCAGCCCGCCCGGTGGGTCGAGACGGGAGAGGGGGCGGCTCTGAACGCGATGGGGCGCAACCCCAAAGGCGATTGTATGAAATGTTGGACCAATATATCCGAAGGCGCCAACACCGATTGCGCCCAGTGTTGCCACGAAAAAAGAACGGAAAACGACTAGAGGGTTCCAATATCCCTCTGTGGTTGGCGAATAGCCTATTAGAAAGCAGCCACCAACCCAAAGGAAAGAGAAATGACCCGAACGATCAGCGAAGTATTGAACGACATCGAAAACGCCCGCGCCGACATGGCCACCCACAACGCCAACATTCTGAGCGCGATGAACAACCGCGACCGAGTTCGACTTCGACGCGAGCGCCAGTTGAGAGACAACGCCGAGCGACGTTTCAGCACACTGGCGGACGAATACCAAAGCCTCGCGAACCTCTCTAATTGCTAACAGCAACCACCTTGCGGCGGGTGGAAAAACAAAGCCGCTTTTTTTGTGGAATGTTTCCAATATTTACGAATGGGCGACGAATAAAAGGATAGAAGGGACGACAGTAAACACCCCAAACCACAGGAACCCAACGAATGACAAAAGCCGAACAAGTTGAACGACTCCGCACCAAAATCTCGGAACTCGAAGGAAAGTACATAACCGGCGACGATGAATTCACCGCCGAATTGCGACGCCTTCAATCTGGTTCTTTCCTCCGCCGTGAAATCGGTTTAGGCGCGAAAGTCATGGCGTTCGACATCAGCGGGAAAGACCGCTACAAGCTGGATCGAATGTACTCAAACATCGACGCCACGCATTCCCCCGGAGACGCGATTCGCCACGGCGACTATTACGTTGCCCGAGTGACGGAATGCACGACGTACAAGGTTTTGGTTCGCATATAGCAGACCGGACAAAAGCCGGACAAAATTGTCACCACCAACCCAAAGGAAATCGAAATGAAAGATCAACGAATTGTAATCCAGCGCGAGGAACTTGAAGCGGATGTTGTCGATGACTGCGTTTTAGCAAAGTTTTCGATCCTCGGGGCTGAAGGCTCTTTATATGTACATTGCGACGGAGGCGCAGTCCTGGTTATTACAGAGCTAGACAATAACAACCGGCCGTATAAACGCGTTGTGACGTTCAGCGGCGAATACGGAGCCGCGCCGCTTTCGGAAGTTGTCGATCACATGTTATCCGAACCGTGGGAGAAAGCATGAAATACATCGTACGAATTGACCACGACCGGGCGGTAACGCGCCCGGTGTTGGCTGTCGCCGACAAACCGGAACATCAGGTGTTGATTCGCAAATATATTGCGGCTCGCCTAGATAATGAACTCGGGGGATTCCCCCACCGCGCCGGAGTTACCGCGCCTTTTGACGCGGCGATGAAAGCCGTAAAAGGGTCAGTCGTGACGCAAACCGGATTCGCTACGTATTACACGACCGAGCGCACCGACTTACTACCGCAAACCGCCGACATTTGGAACTGAGTATTTTTCAAGGGGACGGATTCCTGATTTTCTAAGGATGTAATCGTGAAAATAAAAATCCCCACAATCGAGGAGTGGAGTCTTTTTGACAGACGAAAGAAACTACATGAAGGTCATCCGCGAATTTTGGTAGTGCGTTTGGCGTGCGACTACGCGATGCGTTCGCTCAAGTTTTGCACCGACGAGCAGAAGCGGTCAGAGAAGGCGATTGAAGTTGCTTTGGATTGGACGCGAACAGCCTCCTCCGCCTCCTCCGCCTCCTCCTCCGCCGCCGCCTCCTCCTCCGCCTCCGCCTACTCCGCCGCCTCCGCCGCCTACGAAACTTTTCGGCGACAAGTTGCAAATTACTCGCGTTGCACCCGCCTGTTCTCTACTCCAGCCGGGAACGCCATTCAGTCCCATCTTGACGACACGAACAAACACGGCAAAGCGGTGGATGCCTTCATTCATCTTGATGCGACTATGCGATTGCGACGCAATATAATTTACCGTTCAGCGATGGAAGAAGAAACGCTCAACGGCTTTGGCGTGTTGGCGGATTGGCTAGACGAGCGCGGCGACATCGCGGGCGCATGGTCCCGGGAAATTTATTCGGAATTCTGTTTGTAGTTTCCCAATAAATCCAACTCCGCGACGAATAACCTAATAGAAGGGGCGAGAGTAAGCCCCAAACAACAAACACCCCAAACCACAGGAAACCACCACATGTTGTTCGCCGCCATCAAAAGAGTAGCTCAGTTGTTCGCCGTCGAAACCGAAGTAAACGAAACCCGCAGCCGCGTGAACCGCCTAGAAGCCAAAGCCGTTTTGAACGTCATCAGCCGACAAGCACCCGCCCGCCGAGTCGAGTTCGTCAACGAAATGACCGCCGCCCGCCGCGTCGCGATTTGCGAAGCCGCCGGTATCTACACGAACCGCCACAACAGCGCAACCGCATTGTTGAAAGCCGCCGCCAACGTTTGATTTTGGCGGTTCCGATGAAACCCACCACCCAAACACCACCACTAGAACCCAAGGAATCCCATGTTTTACATTTCAATCATCACCCGTTCAGCCGTCACCGTTCCCGACTACTTGCAATTTGGCGCTGAAATCGTCGAAGCCGGAACTAATGAATTCGGCGACACATGCCTAATCGTTAGGTGTCCAGAGCGGCGCCACGCCGAATACAACGAACGACGCCTGCAATCTGGAATGCACGGCGCTTGTTTCCACGAGAATATCGAATCCTTGAATTGCTGGAAACAAACGTGGAAGTACACACCCAACGCGGTTCAAACCTCGTGACCGAACTTGTCACGCCCCGGTATCCTCGTGGCGTGTTTTATTTCACCGAAACCCCAGTGAGATATGGTGATTTTGTTATTCTCAACAAATCCGGGTGTTTCGCGCAACGCACCACAAAGGACTAACGAAAATGAACCCAAACGACCGAGACAGTCTTATCATCTCACGCGCGCTAGTAGATATCGCCATTACTGATTGCAACTGCAATGACACTAGCCAGGCTATAAAAAACTTGTGATTGCGCAAAGCAAACTCTACGCAATCCATGAAGAGACAGCCAGCGCACAGGAGGAAAAATCCGATGGGTGACAAACGATTCAACTTTTCCCTCTTGTCGTTCCCCGACGCTGAAAGCGCGTCCCGCAGCATCGAAAGCCATTTCGCGAGGGAATGTTGTGAGTCAGTTCGTGAACAATCCCCAGGCGGTCGCGAGCGGTGGGAATTACTGACGCCGCCCGATGTCTGGATCAACGTGACTGAGGCGGAGGTGATTCCCCGTTCCACTTCATGGACCATTCACTTTGGACCTCCCGGGCTGTTTACCCGCGAGGGTATTTTGAGCCTCGAATCCGTCGAGTGGTCGTACGACCCAACGCCTGTACTTATCGCGAACTACGGTGTCGCGGTTTATCCGTAATCAATCACACACAAGGAATCCCAACTTTGAAAATCGAAAACTACCACAGAGTCAACATTGTCAGCGGCGAGCGTCAGGGTGTTCGGAATTTCGCCGCCGTCCGATACGACCCCAAAGGGAAGACAATCAGCGCGAGCGACGGCGAAATCGTCCTAGTCGCGCCGTGCCGGAAAATCGACTCGCCTGAATTCTCTGTATCGTCGGCGAAATGGGGCGCGGCGACACACGCACAAAACAACCTCGGGCTAATGTTCCTTGACGGCGTTATGGAGCCGGACCCATTGCCAGCGCCGGAATACCACAAGGAGCTTCCTGTCGAGGAGCCGACTGTAACGGCTCGCGTGCGAATCGAACACTTGAAAAAGATCATCAAGTACGCCGAACTCGCGGGCGCGTCTCACGCGTTAATCGGCTTGCGCGACGGGTCTTTCAATCAATCGGAAGAAGTTCGTGTCATGCTAAACACCCCGGGTGGAATTGCCACGGGGTTGATGCCCTCAGAACCGTTTTCGACGCCCCTGCAACGCGACAGCGTTGTTGTAGAGTCAATGAGGCAAAATATGCCCCCCATGGTAACACGCTCAGAAACGCCCGCCCTGGCGCGACAGGAGTACCATAAAAACAGCGCCCGAACATCGCACGCATGGGAGGCTCGACACCTGAAACAAAAAGAGGGTGCTTCGGGGTAGCGGGGAAATTCTGAAAAAGGGTTCAATATTCCTTTGTGGGCGACGAATAGCCTTACAGAAAGCAACATTCACCAACACGAAAGGAGGTAAGTCATGCAAGACGCCAAAGACGCCATGCGGGAATTGACCGATGACGCGCTCGAATCCATCCGCGCTATTGCGGAAACGTCGGAAGTAGAAAGTTTTCTCAAGTGCGATTATTTGACCGAGAAAGTTAAACGCGCACTCTTGATGACGGAGGTAATGCAACCGATTTACCTTTGCGGCTGGATTCGGCACCACGGCGAAGCTGGCGCACGGGCGCTACACGCCGCCGTAAATGAATTCATTAAATCACATTAAATCACAAATTCACACCAACACCCAAGCACCCAAGCGGAGAAAAAGGAATGACCACCACGCGAAAAAATCATGTATTGCTCACGATGCAACGCGCTCGCCGCGCAAGCGCCCCTATCGTTGCAATCTCTACGGCGGACCCCGCCGACACCATGCGCCGCATTGTCGAAGACGAAGACTGCAATGACGGCGGCTCGTTCGTCAAGTGGAATTGCGCCAGCGGATTCGACAACATCAATCCATCCGGTGAAGAAGTTCTCAACGGAATGACCGAACAGCAAAAAGCGGGAACGAATCCCGCCAAGGCGCTTTCGTTTTTCCTGGCGAATTGCGGAGAAAACGCGGTTCTGTTCGTTCATCAAGGGAACCGCTGGGTTGATTCCGGCGCCTCCCCGAACGTCGCGCCGGTTTTCATCCAGGAGCTATGGAACGCACGCGACAGGCTAAAAAGCTGTTCGTCAATGATCATTTTTGTTAGGTGTTGAATTCAACATTCCCGCCGAACTCACTAACGATGTCGTGACGTTGGACGAAAGCCTCCCGACGCGCGACGAGGTGGAGGCGATTGTCCGATACCAAATGGAAGGCGTCGGTCTGGCAATCCAGGAAAACCCGAGCGATTCCCGCGACCCGTCGCAATACCTCGAACCGAAAGCCGAAACCCTGGCGAAAGTCGTGGAGGCTTGCATCGGCTCAAGCGCGTTCGCCGTGGAACAAAACGTTGCAATGAACTTGCAATATGACCTCCCGGAAGGAATCGACATCGAAGGGCTGTGGGCGCAGAAAATCGCCAACATCGAAAGCACAAAGGGGCTTTCGGTTTATCGCGGCGGCGCCACCCTGGAGGACATCGGGGGAATCGACGAGGCGAAAGCTTACATGTCCGCGATTCTCAAGGGGCGCTCACGTCCGAACGTCATCGTATGGCTGGATGAAATCGAGAAATCCGGCTTGAATTCGACTGGCGATTTGTCAGGCGTCAACAAGGACGCGCTGGGCCAAACGCTCACATACATGGAGGATCACAACGTTTACGGCGTGATTTTCCTCGGACCTCCCGGCGTTTCAAAGTCGCAACTTGCGAAGTCGTTAGGCTCAGTGACAAATTGCCTAGTTATCCGCATGGACATGGGCGCATTCAAGGGGAGCCTTGTCGGTTCGTCGGAGGCGGCGATTCGCCAGGCCCAAAAAGTCATCACGGCGGTTGGCAACGACCGCGCCCTTTACGTCGCAACGGCGAACAACGTCGATTCACTCGACACGGCATTGCAACGGCGTTTCACGGATATAATCTTCTTCGACATGCCTGGCGCCGACGAGCGGAAAGCGATTTGGCCGATTTGGGCGAATCACGACTTTGCGACAGGGACGCGTTGCGACTCGCCGCAAGTCGATGGCGACTGGAGCAAAATCGACACAACCGGCTGGGCTGGCTCCGACATCAAAAAGTGCTGTGAGAAAGCTTACCGAACCGGTTTGACGCTGGAGGAATGTGCTAAACGTTTAGTTCCGGTTGGCGTTAAGTGCAAAGAGGAAATCGAACGCCTTCAAAAGCAAGCCGATGGGAAATATCTATCGGCGACGGAGCCGGGCGCGTACCGCAAGCCGTCCAACGGCGAACGTCGCGACACCCCAGGAAGGACGAAACGAAGCGCCCGGATTTAATCCAGTCGCGGGAATACATGCCGGAGGCAATCACCGAACCTCCGGCATTGCGCCCACCGACTGGGCGAAGGTCGATATGACATCCCGAGCGCGAGCCGCCGGGAGTCCAGCGATAGACGCGGAAAGCGGAGGGGATAGCGTGAAAGCGCACGCCCCCTTGGTGTTGTTTAGTGCTTCGGGGATTAAAGACGCCATTCCCAAAGCAGCGCATCACCGGAGAACCAACCGATACACAACAGCACGAATCGGAACACAGGGGGTAAGTCAAAAACGTTCAAAAAACTTTCCAGGAGACCACAATAAACACAAGACCGCGACGAATAACCTTATAGAAAGCAACAATGGAAAGAGCAACACGGGTTGCTCAAGTGAGCCTTTCGGGGCTGAACGATAGCATCAATGTTGACCGATTGCAAAGTGATGCTTGCATGAATTCAGCAATCATTCAGTGACTCGACAACCGAAAGACTCTCCTGAGCCATCCGTGAGAACGGAGCCTGTTCGCCACCACCCCAAACGGAGGAAACCCAAATGTCACACGTCACAACCCTAGCGGTTGTATTTGAAAACCGCGACCGCCTTTGCCGGGCGCTGGATTCTCTAGGATGGGAATACGAGCGGAACGGAACCCACAAGTTCTATTTCGACCGCGAGCCAAAGCAAGGCTTGAAAGTTCAAGTTCCCGGCTGGTATCAACCCGCAATCGTCGCCGGTGACGGCGAAAAAGTTTTCTATGATGAAGATTATTCACTTGACGATTTCAACCCCTTGCGGGTTGCGTACGCCAGGCTCACGGTGGAAGAGGAAGCCATTCCACAACTTGCCGACGCCGGTTTCAGTGTCACGGGCGTTGATATAGCCAGCGACGGCTCCGTCAATTTCACCTTTCAACAGGAGGCGTTTTAATGAAAACCGTCAAAATTGATATCGACGCGACCGGCGCCGTAAAGATCGAAACTGAGGGATTTTCCGGCTCTGCCTGTAAAGATTTGACCGAGAAGATCGAACAACTAATAGGAAAGGAGGTTAGCGTTGACAAAAAGCCGGAATACGACGCGTGCGAATTCGGCTCCGAATCAGAGTCGCAAGGGCAATTCTAAAATCGCCATATCAATCGGCGTTGATGGTAAAATTCACTTTGTTTCCGATACGCCGATAAGCCTGGCGGGTTCCACCACAACCCGCCGCGCAAGCCGGATAGAACCGGTTGGATTGTTCCGACGGATTCTGTTCAGATTGATACGGTGGGCGGTAAGCGACGAAAGCCGCGCCGCCAACTGGACCCGCCGATGGAATTGCAAATGGCGGGTTGACCTCACGCTGTCTGGCGGGCCGATATTCGGCGAATACGACAACCGCGCTAATGCAATCCTCGCGGAAAAACAATGGATTTCTGAAAACCCTGAAACCCTTACCCAAGGAATCTAAACTATGATCGACACCCGAATTCTGAACGAACACGCCAATCAAGTCGAAGACAACATGACCGAAGTTCCCACGCCGCCCGCCGAGCCGAGCCGCGCCGTTGAGGTTCAACCCGACGACTCTATGAACTTCGCCGAAAAGCTGCGAGAGGATACGCAAGCGATTCGTTTCTCACGAAGTCGGTTTGGCGTCCGTCGCTCTTTCTCAAAAGAGCAAAAAGACCGCGCCGCCCGTGAATTCGGCGCCGACCCGAATATGACCTTTGGCGGCAACAAGCTTCTGAACGACCGCCACCCAAAGTGGAAAGCGGTTTCCAGCGTGTTGAACCGCGCTTGGAAATACTGGGAGGCGGTAACGATTGATTATCCGGTTTCCGGCGTTCGGCTCGCGAATCGCAATCAAGTTGAGCGATTCGAGGGACAAATGCGCAAGTACCAAGACGAACTCGACGCCGCCGTGACGGAGCTTGAGGAGGCGTACAGCGAAATGAAGGACAACGCACGGGCGAAACTTGGGGACTTGTACGACCCCTCGGAATACCCCGCGAGCCTTCGCCCGTATTTCGGTTTCGATTGGGAATACCCCAGCGTGGAGCCGCCGAACCACTTGAAAGCAATCAGCCCTGAACTGTACGAGCAACAATCGGCGAAAGTCGCGGCGCAATTCCAGGAGGCGCTCGCCTGTGCAGAGGAGGCTTTCACGGGCGAATTGTCGGGACTGTTGGATCACCTTGTTGAACGTCTTTCGCCCGGCGAAGACGGCAAGCGAAAGATTTTCCGCAACACCTCCGTTGAAAACCTGCAGGACTTTTTCAACAAGTTCCAAAACCTTTCCGTTGGCTCGAACCGCGAATTGACCGAATTCGTGAACCGCGCAAACGAAGTTGTCGGTTCTCTTGACGCCAAGGCGTTGCGAGACGACGGCGACCTGCGGGAATCGGTTCGCAATCGACTTTCCGAAGTGAAGGATTCTCTAGATAGCTCATTGGTGGACGCCAGCCGCCGCGCTATCAAAATCTAAGGAGCCGAAAATGGCGGAAAATCGCAAGTCGAAACAGAAAGCGGACCAAGGCGCCACGGACCCCCTAGCAACCCTAGGGATAGGCGCAAAGTCGGCGGCACGGAAGCCGCCGCACAACGTGCGGACGTTATTCCGCGCGATGGAGAAACACTACGATGAGGTCGCCGAAAGTGGAATCGGCCTCGGTAATTGCGCGGCGACGGTTCGCAAGGCAATCAGGAGGCTTTCAGAGAGGGGCGTGAACGCGTCCCCTTTCCCCTGCACGTTAGAAGTCGCAGACATGCAATCACTGTCGTACATGAGCGACCAGGCGGCTCCAGACGGATTCAAGGACAGCGAGTTATGCTACGCCACAATCGGAATTCCAATTATTGGCGAAACGGAAAACGTTTGCGAGATTGAACGGTGCGATGGCGCGCCCGATTGTCACCTTTGTTTCATTTGCGATTTTGGGCAGGACGGAAGTTATGCGTTGGTTGATTTCCATTTTGGGGCAGTAGGCTCCCGGATACCATCCGACTCAATACAGCAAGCCGCCGTCATTCCTCTGGGTCCGCCGATTCCGCCTGAGTCGGTTTCGTTCAAATTCGGAAACGACTTGTTTGTTGTTTACCGACACGCCGAAGGCGACGCATGGCGGGAACACCCGGAATGGCTTAGGGGGTAAGCGTGTCATCAAAACGTCCGGTTCGCCCCTCGAATGCGACTGTCTTTCTTGACACATGGTGTGAGGAATGGTGTCCACACCTAATCGACCCACAGGCAAACAGCGAGTATTACATGTGTGCGTTCAATGGCGAACTGATGTATTACGATGGACCGCTTGCAAGCTGCATGATGGACGGCGCTGAACTTGTTTCAATCGAAACAGAAACCGAACCGACCGAGGCCGAAAATGCCTGAACGAATAATTTGCAAAAAACGCGGCTGTGGAAGAAAGGTCAAACACAAGTTTTGGGGCTTGTGCCACGTTTGTTACATGCGGGCGTACCGCGCGGGTGAACTCAATGCGAAAAATTGCCTCAAGTGCGGCGAGAAGTTTCCATCGGCGGGTGCGGAAAACCGACTGTGCCGAAAATGCAATTCACAAAACAGTCAACCAGGTTCTTTCTCGAAACGGGAAATGCCGAACGTTTTCGAGGAATGAGGAATGGCGAAAAAACGAACCCGAAACAAAGAATCTGGATACCACACGCTTGTTTTAGATCAAACAAGCTGCGAACAAATCGAGAGAATTGCGGAACGTTTCGGAATTCGAGGGAGCGCGAAAAAAAGCGACGTGATAGCCTTAGCGTTAAACGAAATGTGCCGCGCAATCGATGGCGAGACAATCTCCCCGGAAATCGACTTAACAAGTAAGGTGCTGGGCGACATAAATGGTAAAATTCAAAGGATTGAAAAAGCACTCAGGATTTACAGGGGTGATAAGCCGTGACGCGATACCAGTATTACGAACTTAATAAAGACGGGACGGTTGAAAAGTGCGGCAAGCCTACTCTTTTACCGTCCGGCATGATTCAGGGCTGTACAAGCCTTTGGCGCCACAAAACGCCTGGCGGTGCGGAGGTTTCCACGATATTCCTTTGTTGCAATTTCATATTTGACAAACCCCGCGACCCAACGCTTTTCGAGACCCGCGTTTTCGATCGCGAGAAAGACTATCACGAATGCTACGCAAGTTCGCGCGATGCGGCGATAGGTCACGCTGAAGCGCTGAGAATGATCGGTGAAAAACAGTTAGCGAAAAAGCACATGGAAGATGTCCGCGAATTCCTCGTGAATTATGAAAAAATCTCTAAAAATCACAAAATCACACCCTGGGGCGAGCGAATAACATGACACAATCAAACCCGTTTGAAACCGACCCGAGCGACGGACGCGCCGCGACAAGCCGCGAGGAGGTCATTGCCGCTACGGAAAAAATGATACGTGAGATTGAACGCGAAGGATTGATGTGCGGATTGCGGTACTTTATGGGTGTCGGTGACGACGAGCAAGCGAACGGGTGTTTTGCGATTGTCCTGGCGCTTGCGAAATACACCGCGCAGCCGTTGCCGAACTTTGACGCGTTGCAAGCTGGCGGAGCCGTGCTACTTGACGGCTCGGTCGAGGTGGATTGTGCCCGAGTCGCATTACGTTCCGAGCAAAACCGCCGTGACGTGATTGAAATTCTTAACGAGACGGTGAAGGAGATTCGCGAACACGGGATGCATGCAAAATTCCAGAGCGCGGCGGGAATGGTTGCAGTAAGCAACGCCGCCGGAAAGCTGGCGCACGGTCGCGCTAGTGGCGGACTAGCGGCATGTTGGTGCTTGTGGCACAAGGACAACGAATTCGAGCCGCGACACGGAAACATGGGCCACATGCTTAACCAACTACTGAAAAAGCCGGGGATGAATAATTACAAGCTGTATTGAAATGGTTGGTTTGGACCCGATTCAGAGCGGTTTTTGCTCATTTGATCGCAATGGGTCGGTGCGCCGGTTCGATTCCGGCGCCAACCACTGAATAGTTTTTTGATTTACCTCGTTGCTTGGGTGCGACGCGGTGCGAACAATGCAAGGGTTTGCGGGAGGAACTCATAACTCCTCTTTCGGTTCCCGCTTTTGGGAGGGAACTGAGCGGTTCGATTCCGCGTGTTCGCATTTTTGGGGATGATTGAAACTGGGTTTCCGGCGGCTGATACTGAAGAAGTTGAAAGCCGACGCGTTGATTTGCGGATTCGCGAATAGTCGCGGACGCGCGGCGGGTTTATTGACACCGCGAAGGCTGGTTCGATTCCAGCTATCCCTATTTTCGGGAAAGCGTGAAAGGGCGGCGATACGCCGCCCGTGACCACTTTTAGCAGTTTTCGGGTATACCGAAAACGCGAGTCCCGGCGCCCTTCGGGGCGCCTACCGGACGCCGCGCCGCGTGTTCCACGTAAGTTTCCCGAATTAAACAATAGACGGAGGCAAGATGGATATTTTTTGTTTATGGTGCGAGCAGTGGGTGACGTTGCAACAGTTTGGCAGGTTTCGCAGAACGCATAGCACTGGCGGAAGATGCAAGCGTTGCGCTCTTGCCCGGCGATCAATGAGCCGCGCCGCCAATATGGGATGGGTCGATGATGTACTTCACTATGTCGAAAATTACAGTCAAAACTATGTTTTCCAGGAGATTTTAGAATTTGGCGCAGGGGAGCCTGACGGTTTCGCTAAAGCAGATATCGCCTATCAGAATTTTGCTATTAGCGCCGATGAACTCGAACAAACATCAAGGCGTGAATTAGGCGACACGCCGCCCGTAAACCACCCGGATCGCGTAAGGTCGGTGCGAATTCGCATCATGCGAGATCGTTATGAAAAAAGCCTCGACTTGTGGACCGGCGAGAAAATTGACAATGAAAGGAAGGACTTAGAAAAAATCGGATACTACACCTCGCGGAAAAATGGACAAAAACAACGAATCGAAAACCAGTGAACTGAAACGCGGAGCCAAAATACCCGGCTCGGTTTATGAGCGGGATTTTTGCGTCGATTGCGGTGAGCCGATACGGGTTGCATATGCGAACGGCGGGCACAAGTGCCACGAGTGCAAGCGGGGGTTAAGCGTCGCTCCGGCACATACGGGACTGACGCCGAGACAGCGGGCGAAACTTAACAAAACATCACAATAGGAAACGGAATGGCGGAAAATACGAAATCGCAAACAGGCGAGAAAAACCCAAACTGGAAAGGCGGAAGGGTGGTTTCGTCAAATGGGTATATTCTTGTGCGTGTTGGTGTTGAACATCACCTTTCAGACGTTCGGGGATATGCCTATGAACACAGGTTGGTGGCGGAGGAGAAATTAGGAAGGGAGCTTGTTCCGGGCGAGATTGTACACCACATAAATGGCGACAAGCAGGACAACCGCGAATGTAACCTGAAAGTCATCACGGGTAATGCTGAACACTTTTACGAGCATCGAGGAAGTAATTCCAAGCTAAGGAAGCCAGGAGAGGGCAATCCGATGGTTTATTGTGAGTGTGGATGTGGTGAGAGTTTTGAAAAGTACGACAAAGTGGGGCGCCCCAGGAGGTTTGTTAATGGCCATAATGCAAAGGGCAGGCTGTCATTGCTGCAGGAAACAATCCTAGGGTTCGTGTTGCATTTTCCGATAACGACCACGCAGGCCAGGGAATACACTGGCGCGACTTCTCGCGATGTTTCAAGGGTATTCCAGAACCTTAAAAAAAGGGGTGCTGTGCATAGGAACTCAGGGGGATCGTGGACATGTTAGGATTTGAATGGAACCCGTTTTACCTATCATTTGAGACTTCGGTAATTGCCGGTGAGTCCCAGTGGCGCCTACCGTTGAAATGGAATGAGCAAGCCAAAAAAGCGGGTGAGCGACATCGCGTGTTTTGCGGTTCCATGTGCGACTTTTTCGAGGACTGGCGCGGAGAACCTCGCGACGCGACGGGCGCACAGTTGTTGGCGCACAGTCATCGCGGACCGTTCTACAAGCGACACACGGGGAACCAGGCGAGGCAATTCGCGGTTGATCTAAACGCGTGCCGCGCCCGTGTATTCGATTTGATCGACCGCACGCCGCATTTAGATTGGCTGCTGTTGACTAAGCGCCCGGAAAACATCCGGGACATGTGGCCGAAAATGGACAATCAGGGCGCGGGGTGGATGCTCAAAAACGTCTGGCTCGGGTGTTCCGTAAGTGAACAACAAACGTACGAACAAAACCTTCCGTATTTGCTGGCATGCCACAACCTGGCGCCGGTTTTATTCCTGTCGGCGGAGCCGTTGCTCGGGCCGATTGATTTGCGATTAGATGAATGCGACGTCTATGGCGATTGTTACGAAACGCATGAGCGGCTTACATGGGTTATCGTTGGAGGGGAGTCGGGGCCGAACGCCCGACCGTGTGCGCAGGAGTGGATTCGCGAAATTGCGGCGCAATGCGATTGGTTTGAAAAGCCGTGCTTCATCAAACAGCTTGGCGACAACTCAACGAACCGAGAACTTGAACCCTGCCCCGATATCAAATCGAAGAAAGGCGGCGACATCAATGAATGGCCAATCGACCTGAGAATCCGCCAATTCCCCCGCTTAACGGAGAATCGTGTATAATGGAACGGTTGAGAAAACACGATAACCACGCGGAGGATTGCATGACAACTTCGCTTAAAGATGGCGCGTTGGTATCCATCGACGGTTCCACCGCCACCCGTGATAAAGACCGGTTTTTCAGCCTTTACGTCGAAACCGGCGGCATGATGTCGCGCAAGAAATTCTTCGAGGAGGTGAGTCGCGACATACGCCTGTGCATAGCGTTCAAGCCGAAAGGAGATACATACGCTAGCTATATCATGTACAACTACGATGGTCGAGTCATCACGGTTGAACGATTCGCGACCGCCGAAAAACACCGCCGCAAGGGATACGCGTTTGCGCTCATTGGCATGGTTCACGATATGGTCGATGAGCAAAACGACGTGAAAGCGGTTATTACGGAAATTCCCCTGAGCAACGCGCCAGCACTTTATGCAATGCGCAAGTGCGGAATCAAGCCCCGTCGATTGAATCCGCCAATGTTCAAAGGGTCGGAGGAAACTGTCATGTTCATTTGGGACGAGGACGGAAACAAGCGTTTCGAGAACATGGTAACGGACCAGGAAAAGGGAATGGAAACCTAAAACCGTTTCAAATGGGTGCAGCAAGAGCGCCCGCCGTGGCCGAGCCACTGAGAACAAACGCCGCGTCCGCCCGTGTGTTCCTCCATCCTTCCCGCCTCGGGCGGCGCGGCACAAACCACCTGACGAAAAACAGAAAACGGAACGAACGTGAACGAAAAAGCCTTGTTTGTCGAAACGTATGACACGCGCGACATTTCGCGTTTTCCACTTGAGATCGACATTTCGGGGCTGTTGAGCGCACTGAAAACGCGCCCGGACTTGTTCGCGCCTCCCGCCCCTGCACGGCGCAGCGGGGATTCAGCCGGTAAACCGCAATTCGACAAGATGGGTCAAAACGATGCCGAGAAACAGAAGGCGCCGCACGCGACGGGGTAGCGAGAACCCCGCGTCACCGGCTCGCGCAATCGACCCGCGACGCATTGCGGAACTGCCAGAAGATTCACCAGAGCGCATATTCGCACAAGAACTTGCGCCCGTCGTTCCGGTATCCCGAACTCAACATCGAATCGCGGAAATACTGAGCGGCGAATCCCAAACAGTCGCAAGCGGCGCAAAGACCGCCGTTAAGCTTTTGCAATGCGGCTGTTTTTCAGAGGAAGACGTTATTTTTCTGATGTACGCCGCCAAACGCGGCGCACTCGAAGCTTCGCTCAATAAAGACACTGACGGCTTTGCCAAGTGTATGGGGATAATCACAACAGCGGCGAAACTCGAAATTGAGAACAGAAAGACGGACATTCAGGAAGCCCGAGCCGCTATTCCCGCCACGCAAACGAACATCGCCATCGGGATAGACGCACTCCAGGAACGGCAGGAAATGGCTCGCGACCCAGAATTCAGAGAATACGCCCGATTCAAAGCGCAACAGCGCACAGGCATGTTGCCCCACAATTCCGAAAATGAGGTTGTAGAAAATGATGGAATTGAACCCGGAACACCCGAACCATCCCGACAATATGAACAAGAAGATTCCGATCCCCGAGCCGAAGGAGGCGGGAACGGACGCCACGACGGGAACGGATTCCACGGATAAGGGAAAGGGCGCCAGCGGCGAATTTTTTGAGTCGTTTTTCGGCGCCTCAAATCCATCGGATTCGGATTTAGTGGGACTCATTGAACAGCAGCAATCACAAGCCCCGCCGCAATTCCAGCCGCCCACCCTCGCGGGAATCATTTCCGATCTACTTCAGCGGGTGTTCAGTCTTTCGGGCAGCCTCAAAGAGAAAGAAAAAAAGTTCGACAAATATATCCGCGACTCCGACGAGGAAATCGCGGAACTCGAAGGCTCCATTGACGACATGGCGGCGCGAATTTGCGACTTGCAAGACGAGCTTCGCGATAAAGACCAGGTTGTTGAAGTCCCCGAGCAAATGGAATGCGATGCATGCAACGGAACAAGAAGGAACGAAATCGGCAATGGTTGCCCATTTTGTGACACAACCGGTAAAGTTCTCGTTAGCGAGGCTTTTAATCGCCTGCGTCAAAAGTACGCCCTAGCCGACCTCGCCAGGCAAAGGCTAGAAAAGGAAATCGACGAACTGGAGGCGATTGAATGCGAAACGCTCGAAGCTGAAAAAGACCGTCGCGACGAGGAAATCGACGGACTGCGGTCGCAACTCGAAACGTCAACGAAGGTGATTCGCGAAAAAAGCAAAGAGGTTGGCGAGCTAAAGTCGCAACTCGGGAAAGCGAACGCGGAAATCGAAAAAATCTCAAGACAATCCGCCGACCCGCCCGCCGAATCTCGCGAATGTGGAAAATGCCTCGGACACGGCAAGATCGACTGCATAGGACACGGCAAAATTGACGCTTCAGGCATAGGTTCGCAGGGTGGAACTTTTTCACATGACCTTGTTTCCCGAACAGTCGAATGTGACAGGTGCGGCGGCGTGGGGCGAACAATGCCAGCGGGCAGCGCGCCGTTGGAAAACCGATACAACACCGCCAAGAAAATAATCCTTGAACAGGATGAAACAATAGCAAGCCTAAAAGGTCAACTTCGGCAAGCCAGGGACGGAATGGAGGAATTGCGCAGTAAATGCCAGCAAGCGAAAGGCGTGATTGCGGCAAAAAATGAGGAAATCCGCGATCATAAAGTCTGGTTGCAAAACGCCTGCAAAAGCCGCGATGAATGCGAGTCGAAATGTCAGGCGAACGCCGACGCGTTGGAATCCGCCGTAAATCGCGCCGAGAAATACAAGGAGGAAGTTGAAACTCTGAAGCGAAACGACCACACAAAAGCAATCCGTGGACTTGAGGTTCAAAATCAAAAGTTTTTCGTTGAATTAGAGCAAGAGCGCGAGAAAGCTTACGAATTACGTCAAGAGGTTCGCCGACTGATGAATGAACTCGAAGTCGTGCAGACAAACAGAGGTGAGTGCGCGAAATGCAATGGAACCGGTGAAGCCGAAGTTGAATACAGGGACTTAACGCGTGAAGTCGGACCTTGTGACGAATGTGACGGAAAGGAGGTGTGCCAATGAACCGTTGCGAACACTGCAAACAGTGGCGTTCCCGCCGTGAATGCAAATGCAAGCAGTGGGAGTTCACGGTGGATGAAACAAACCCCTCTGGTTTTGACTGGTATGACATTTGGGCGGTGGACCCGTCGGAGGCGGCGCAGCTAGGCGCGGAATCCCACTGTGAGGATGACCCGCCGCACGAGGGCCAGGTTTACGACGTTTGGGTTCGCGAGACAGGCGGGGCGACGGACGTTCACAAATTCAAAGTTTCCGCATCGTACAGCATCGATTTTGACGCAAGGGAGGTTTTGTGATAGGAACCAATAAATACTACGCTTGGGACGAAATCGCCAAGGGGGAACAATGAATACGAACGTTTACGATTGTCGCGCCGTTATGCCTTGCGGGGAAATCGCCTTTAAGCAATTACGCGCTGAATGCCACCCCGAAGCCGCGAAGCGATTTGCAATATGGGCGTTCTGGGCGTTCGATACCGACCTAGGTGATGAATCGCCTATGAAATTTCGCGTATTCGTCACGGACCAAAAAACCGGCGAATCATCGGGGCAAATCGTGGTCGTTCGCCTTGTGCCGGTAGGCCAAGGGTATACGCCCGACGAGCTAAAAGAGTGGCGCGAGTGCGGTCGCGACGCCGCCAAATTCTGTGGATTACCAGGCCAAAGCGAGGGGGAATCCGATGGGGGTAGTTGATTGGCTTCTTGAATATCCAAACCATGATGATTTTCATACTCTCATGCGGATTCGTTCATACATAGAAAATTCTGAGTCCTTTTTCTCCCGTCGGCGGGAACAACGACACTGGAGCAAAGTGAAACTTCGCGCCGCCCGGAGGGTTCACGACGCGTCCCAGGCGCGCCTTCGCGAATCCATACCAGCGCAACCCGGCGACGCCACAGAACAGCCACGGGGTTGCGCAGGGGGGTGAATTGGCGGGTTTATATCCAGCACGGGAGCCAGAAATGGAAATGACACGCAATCTTTAACCAATCAGGGTGTGCGAGTATTGGTAACTCGGCAGGCGTTGGCCTAGGCAGCATCCTGATAGCCGGTTCGATTCCGGCCCCCTGACTTATTTCCTATTTGCAATCTTTAATAAGTGTTCCACGCTGGTGATTGTTTATATCCAGACAGGAGAACATGATGAACGAAAAAGCACCGGAAACAGCCGTTCGCACACTCGAAGGCGAAGAGCGATGTATGCGTTGCACTAAAGTGAAATGGTGGGTGAATATTTCGGGTCTGAGAAGTGATGAGTGTTCATGCCGTGAATACTGCGTTGAGACAATTCCAAACCGCGTGCAAGTGGAATCGTATTTCTGGGCGCGGTCGCCGGATGAGGCGGTGAGAGAGTTCGTGCTGTGGTGGCAAGATGGGAGTTATGATGATTCGCCCGAAACGATTGCCGTATTGGTTACGGACAAAACAAGCGGTCATTCATGGCGATATCGGGCGGATGTGCGTGTTTGTGTTGATATTCAAGAAGTTGAGTGATACGATTTACTCGGCGCCAGTCAGGTGGACGCTACGCGTGTGACGGGAGTCGGGTTCCGTTGCACGCGTTTTTTTGCACCCCGGGCCGAATCAATGCCGTTTTCCGACATCGCGACGCCCGCCGCATTTGCCGCCACTTGCGAGACGGTAAACAATTCAGACGGTACAACAACGTTCAAATGGCTTCCCGCTGAACACCTGTTGTTGATTGATCGGTACATTTGCGACGCGATATACGATCCATCCGCGCCGTCGATTCTTGTTATTGAGGTTCCGCCGCGCCATGGGAAATCTGAACTATGCTCGAAATACCTTCCCGCCTGGTATCTCGGGATGCACCCCGATAAATACGTGATGCTGGCGTGTCATGGCGCCAACTTTGCGGAATTGTGGGGACGCCGGGCGCGTGCAATCATCCGCGAACACGGCCACATGTTCGGCGTGTCGGTTTCAGAGGACAGGGGGAGCGCTAGCGACTGGGAAACGAACCACGGCGGAGGTATGAAAACGGCGGGTATCGGCGGCGATATCATGGGCAGGTCGGCGAACATTCTCATAATCGACGATTACCTGAAAAACCCCGCCGACGCGTATTCGCCGACGATACGGGAAAAACAATGGGAATGGCTGCACGGCGCCGCGTTACGTCGGATGGAACCGGGCGCGTGTGCGATTGTTCTTGCGCAAAGATGGCACAAAGACGACTTGATCGGTCGGTTGCTGGCGGCTCAGGATGAAGGCGGCTTGCCGGTGAGGCGGATACAGCTTCCGGCGGTCGCGAAACACAACGACCCCCTCGGGCGTGAACCGGGCGCGGCGTTGTGGCCGGAGCGGTTCCCTATAAACTCAACAACCGACCGCGCCGGAAGGCGGTTGTTGGGACTGAATCAAATACGTTCGTCGATGCCTCGCCACTTGTGGGCTTCACAATACCAGCAAGAGCCTACGGACCTAGAAGATTTAGTGTTCCACCCTGACAACCTTTCATGGTACGTCAAAAAGGGTGAAATGATTGCGGCGCAAGATCGCGTGGGAAAAACAATCGAGGCGCGAGACCAGCGGGAACGCGGAAAGGTGGACCGATTCGCGACAATCGATACGGCGGGAACCTCGGATGACAAGATGCGAGAAAAGCGCACGGGGTCGGAAAGTTGGTCGGTTTGTCAAATCTGGGAACATTGGCGCGATTACGATTGGTTTTTTCTCCGAAGTATTTGGCGAAAAAGAGTGGGATGGTCCCAATTAAGAGCGGAGATCACCGAATACCTTAATGAGTGGCAGCCGTATTCGGTTTATATCGAAAAGGCGCACTGGGGCGTTCCCCTCTCAAAAGAGTTGAACCGCCCGGGAATGGTACACCTAATCACCCCCATTGGCGATAAGCTGGCGCGTAGCGTCAATTTTCAATCGGCGATGGAAGATGGTCGGGTGTTTGTTCCGAGACAAAAAACGAGTTGGTTTGACGCATGGTACGCCGAAGTTTTCGACTGGACCGGGCGCACGGACGAACTGGATGACCAGGTTGATTGTGGTTCGCATGCAATCAATGCAAAATCCACGAGCAAGATGACATGGGGAGGCGTCGTGAACGACGTTCAAGGCACACGCCCCGCGCGATCCGTGCGGCAAGGGTTAAAGCCCAACATGTCGAATTTTAGCTAAGATCAGCGCTCTGACTCTAACGCTGTTCTGTGCGGCGACCAGCACGCCGAAGGTCGGGATAGGCGCGTCAGCGCGAGCCGCGACGCAAAGCCCCGATAGACGCCAACAAGAGTTGCGGGATAGTACGGCCCCGCCTGTTTCAACTGGTAGACTGTTGGGTTGTCTGGCATTTCGCAAGACGGAGCCAGTGGAATTTGGTTCTACCGTTACCGCGGGAAGTCCTTGCGATTGATTTCTGGAGAGTCCTGCCGGTGGAGAATACCTGGGGATACGAGTTTTTCCAGCCGGAACCTGGAGAGAAAATCCGTTATTTATCCGAAAAACGAACAACGACTTTCCAAAGCATCCGGCCCAAATTTTGGCCAAAGTGCCCGGCCATGGCCGGGCCATGGCCGGGCCAATTTCACCATTTACCCCACGACGGAGGTACAAAAATGACTAACGAATTCATGCTTTACGTGATTTTTATTCCGTTTCTGTTTATTTCGATATCCGGGAACGCCTGCCTGGCTTGCCTGTATTTCTATATGGTCAACGTCGCTAGGATCGCTAACGAGCGGCTTTCGGCGTCAATTAAAGCGACGCGAGTCATTAACAACCACGTTCAAAACCTTGAACAAGCAAACGATGTGCTACGCGCCCGTTGTGCTAAACTTGAGGAAAATCAACGGAAGGCCGCTGACATGATCCAAATCCCCCGAATACCCACATAAAGAAGGGGGGGCGGAAGGTCTGGATTCTCTATAAGTGTGTCACGCTAATCTAGGAATCGCCGTTTTACGGGCGGGCGCTCAAGCCTTAGAGTATCTCAAAAAATGACCACATCCACCGACTATGAAGCTGAATTCCTGGCGGAAATCGAAAAAGCTCCAGAGGATATGGTTCCGCGTTTAGTGTTCGCTGACTGGTTGGACGATAACGGGCGCCCGATAGAGGCGATTGCATGGCGGTGGCTGGCGGAACACGAAAAACGCCCCACAGTACATAGGTCTACGGTGGACAGCCCCGCTTTTAACTGGTGGGCGGAATATGACGCAGAATCCCCAATTCGCAAACTTCCGTTTGAGAGACCCGGTATACCGTATGTTGAGTGCTTTGATGCCATTAAGCATCGTTGGTATTGCCATTTCGACGCCGAAATTGATGCGATGGAAGGGGCGGTTAAAAAACTAGTTCTGGAATACGAATCGGGAAACTGGAAACCGTGAGCGAAACCGAAAACACAAAGCCGGACGCCGAAGGTGAGCAACGCGAAAGCAAGTTCATTGAGCGTGTAGAATTAGAGGTCGGAAAGGGGGCGTTCGATGGTCACGGACTGAACGCGGCGATAGAGCGGGTTTACTGGCACATGTCGGATAGCAAGGAATACAGCATCTTGAAAGACTATCGGGCGGTGTTCGTGTCGGTTGAATATCGAAATACGTCGCACTTAAAAGATCGCGATGCGTTGTACGTTTTTGACATCTTTGAGTGTGAAAAATCGGGCGATGAATAATGGAATCCAGACAAGGCGCGACATGCAACCCACTTGCAAAATTCTAGTTGGCGACGTTCGCAAAAAGCTGCTTGAACTGGAGGCGGGTTCGATGCATTGCGCCGTGACCAGCCCGCCATATTTTCGCCTCCGGGAATACGGCGACAGCGCCGACGAACTCGGGCGCGAGGAAACGCACGATTGCGGCGGGTGGGCTGAGGCTGCAAGCTACCGTTGCGGCAAGTGCTACGTGTGCCACATGACGGACGTTTTCAGGGGAGTGCGCCGCGCGTTGCGTGACGACGGCACTTTTTGGCTGAATGTGGGCGATACGTACACCGGCGGAGGTCGCGGCGCCGGAGGAAATAAGCAAAAAACGAATATCGGAAGTTTGGTTCCGGCGTTTTCCTCCAGTGTAGCCCCAAAAAACCTCCTCGGGATACCATGGCGCCTAGCGCTTTCGATGCAAGCCGACGGATGGATTCTGCGCGGCGAAAACATTTGGTGGAATCCGTCGAAAATGCCAACTTCACAAAAGGACCGTTGCACGGTAAAGCATGAGACTGTTTTCCTGTTCTCTAAATCGCCCGCGTATTTCTATGACGATTTGGCTATTGCCGAACACTCGAAAATACAAAACGACTTCGGCGAGCGCGACGCGTCGAATCAGAAATACACGGGCACGAATCAATGCGAGGGAACCGGGTTAGTAAAAAAGAATTTTCAAGTGTCAACAAAGGGAACGATCTGGCGAATAACTAGCGAGCCGTTGAGGGATTCGCATTACGCGCCGTTTCCGTCGGCGTTGCCGAATACATGCCTGAGCGCCGGAACGTCGGCGGTCGGCGTATGTGAGAAATGCGGCGCCCCACACATTCGCCAGGTTGACCGAAAACAGCTTCGCCGAGAGCGCCCGAACGAACACACTAAGCGCACAGGTGAGAAGGGAACCGGCAACTCGTGCGGAAACGGCGTTGCTGGCGTCACGGCGGCCACAATAGGCTGGCAAGCTAGCTGTGAGTGTAAAGCCGGAATCGTTCCCGCGACCGTCCTGGACCCGTTCTGTGGGGCTGGAACAACGGGACTCGCGGCGCGTCGCCTTGGTCACAATTTCGTCGGGATTGAACTGTACGAGGAATTTGCTGAAATGGCGACTTCGCGAATCAACAGCGAGGTGAATCGCGGGGTTCGACGACATGTCGAATCGTCACCGGGGCAAATGGAGCTATTTGAATGAACCACCTAGCAGAACATTCGTTTCAGCTTGCGGTCGCTATCGCAATGATCGTTTGCGTCTGTTTTCTGGCGAGAAACTTTTTTGATGTCTTTTTGAAAAAATGAGGAAACGATGACGGAAAAACCAAAGCTGGACCGCCTGGTTTCGGATTTCATACAGCCGGGAAACACGATTGGAACGATCCCGCAACAGGAGCAGTTGCGCGTTCGCCTTGAAACTCAAGAGGAGGGGGGCGAGCCGTTTTTCGTGATAGTGACCGATGGGTGGTCATTCGACAATATTGAGGGATTCACGGACGTGATAGAACGCGCGTCAAATGGCGTAAAGACTCAAGAGCCGCCGGAATCTGAGGCCAAACCAAGTTGATGAAAAAACGGTCGCCAGATTCCAGGCGGAAGCCGAGCAAGCGCAAGCGGCTTTGGATGCGGCGAAAGAACGCGCTGATAACGCGTGGCTCACGCTTGCCATTGCAAAATGTCCGTATGAAGTCGGAGACGTGTTTGAAATCCCGTGGGGCTACCACCTACGGGAAAAATCAAACTTTAGTAATGAACAATGAGCGTCACCGAAATTTTCGACAACACTGTCGCGTTTTGCCTGCTCTTGGCGCTTTTGGGCGCAATCCTGGGCTGTGCAATCAACATCTTTCGACTTTACAGGGGAAAGTGATGAAACCCAGTGAGCGAATGCAAAACCTTCGTAGGCTTTACCGCGTGCGCCTCCGCGCGGCGTGGCTTGTCCACAGGCGAACCGGCAATCGACCGGACTTTACGGAAATGTGCAAAATCGCGGACTGCATCGACTCGGAACATGAAAAGCACAACAATGCTCGCGAACACCGCACGCAAAGACAGGAAAAAAGCGATTCGCTACATTCGCACAGGCAGGGCAAGCGATCACCTTTCCGAGCAAAAGGAACGCCTATTTAAGATTTGCGATTTTTTGTTTGAAATAACCCGAAAATTATCCCAAGAAAGGAGCCGAAAGATCGAAATAACACTAAAGCAACACCTTGCCGTGCTGAATGAGGAAATCAATCAAGTGAATGAGGAAATCAGCGCACAGGAAAAAGCCGCACAGTCGGGATGTCCCGAGGCGGCGCACCGACTCGACGATTTATACCTCGACTTGGCGGAACTCGAAGAAGAGGTATTGAAACTCAAATCAGAAAAAAAGGGAAAGCATGCCGGAAGTTGAATATCGCCGACGTTTTAGAACAAAGTCGTGCAATTACGTGATGCGCCGTTTTGGGTGTCCGTCCAGGGTTCCTGCAGTCGGTGAAATGTACATGTTCGATCCTGAAATTGCGGACAGCCCTTGTTGCGAGCCGTTGATTAACGACTTCACCGCAAGAGTCGAACAAGTGATACACCGCGACGATTCACGCGCGACAATCGTTTACCTTCGCGACGTGAACCACCGCGAAAGGACTGGTTCGTTTGTTCGTGATGTAATTCGCATGCACAAGGCGATTCAAAATGGCGACCCGTTCGATTGCAGCCAGCCAAATGGAACCCCGCGACACATCCCGCCTCGCTGGGAGTTGTGGTACGTCGAATCACAGGCGAAATTCAAAACAGACCCCAGGGGGCGATACGTCGAATTCGATTACACCTTGGCGGAAAGGGCAATGTTCGACCACCCGATTTTATGGATGGGAAAACTTCCCTCCTGAGCCGCCATGGGACGCGTGCGGGGCGTGTTTCGGTCGGGAATGTCAGCAATCACAAAAGATGCGAAACGCCGCCCTGTAGCGACCGGGTTGCGCAGACGGCGAAATGAGGCAACTAACACAAGGAACTTACAGTGGATTTTTCTGAAGTCTTGTTTTTTGGGGCTTTATCATTTTGGTGGCCTGGGCGGTCATAGTGACCGCCGTGTTTTTAGAATGCCGCGTTGGCGCGAAAGAAACCAGGAAGGAAAAACGCGAACTTTATGGCCGCGTTGAGTATTGGATTGCGGCGAAAAGAGCGGCAGACGAAAGAAATCGCGACTTGGAGCAAGAGGTCGAATTACTGACAATCGAACGCGACAGGTTGCGCGGCGAGGTCGGGAAAATGTTCGGGCTTATCGAACCTAAAACCAAAAAAGAGCGAAAGCGTCTCAAATGAGGGGGATTCAATGGCAAGCATAACTATCGAGGAATCGTACGGTCTCATGTGCGCCGTGGCGGCAACGTTAGCGTTAGGGTTACTCGTCGCCGTTGTCGTGGCGATTATTCACCACAAAAACCACGCACTGGCAAAAGGCGCCCTGAATGAGACCCGCGATATTCTCGATGAAGTACAGAAGGCTCGCGCAATTCTCGCTATTGACTTCGATCAAGCAAAAGGCTCACGCGACCGATGGCGCCAGCGCTACGAGGACTTGAAGGCGAAATGGGATGCTGTCTATCAAGTCGTAAACCCAAGTGATAAGGAGGAATGAAATCCTTGCGTCGGAATACTTACACTGAAACGAAAATACCTCTTGAGGATGGTTGGCCGGGCCAGGGCCGGGCCACGGCGCGACACTTGGCCCAAAATTTGGCGCAAGAGAAAACCAAAGGAGGGACGAATGCCTGTTGAACTCACGCATTTAATTGAAGCCGCACAGAAAGCGACCCCGGGTCCGTGGTTTTGCGATAACGGCAACTTTGACGTATTTGATGCCGGTGGTTCTTCAGTCGCTAGGCACGCGATAAGTGTCGGCGCGGACCCACAGCCCGAGAATAATGCGCGATACATCGCCGCCGCGCATCCACAGTTCATCCTTTTGATGGCTGCGGAAATCAAAGACTTGCGGCGAAAACTCAAAAAGGCGGAAAGTAATGAACGAAAAAACTGAACTTGAATTTACGGAAAACGGCAAGGTGTGGCACATTGCGGTTTCCTCCTTTTGCGCGTCGTGCGCTGTCGTCGTTGGGATAATCGGGATCGTTTATTACGGAATCGAATCTAGTGAACGGGAAAACATCGAACTGCGCGAGAAGGTGAGGCAATACGAACGCGCCGCCGAATTGCGCGACGATAGGCGCGGGCTTCCATTTCGGATTCCAGATGAACCGTCGATGATTCCGCCCACTGGCGAACCGATAAGTGAACTCGACAAAGTTCACGTTGCCGTTGTTCCGATGGGCGGCGATGTTTACGTGTACGTTTCAACGACTGAATGGAAAGACATTCAAGGCGTTCCGTGCCACGAATGGGACGCCGACGACTGGTTTTACAATCAAAAAGTCCTGGCGAACACGGTATCTAGTAAAATCTCACAGGGCGATGTTCGATGGCAGGGGGCCTTGCACCCGCCAAAACAACCTAAAAATGAGGAGTAAGCATGGAGCCGTTGAAGCCCACGAATAACCCGAATTAACTAGGGGAAATTGCATTCCCGGTGATTTCCCGCCATAATTTACGCGGGGAGTCTTTAGCCCACGGGTGACATATGTTACACGCGCTTTTGATCGTAGCGACCATTGGAGCCGTACCACAGGATTTAATTGTTCGCGATCACGTTGACATTATCGAGGTAAACAATTACTACCAAAACGGCAAGCCGGAAGACCTTCTATTTTCACAAATGATTTTCTGGGACGCCGACTTTGAGAACGTCCGTTTCGTTGTCATTGACTGGCGAATGTGCAGGCGTCCCGCACAAATACCAACTTTCGACCACGCACGAGGTTTTTACTCGGTTTCGTGGTATGACAAGACAACAATGACGTTTCGCGTCGTCACCGCGCCTGAATACAGGGTGACTAATACCACGTATGACCCGGAATTAGAAAACAGGGCGTTTTTCAATGTCGGAAAGCGCCGGAAATTAGGCTTGCGCTCGAACTGGCCCACCCGGGGGAGGCGCCGATATTTCGACCCGATTGAACCTCCAGGCGAACCCCCGGAGTAAACATGTCGCAGAAAATCACGGCAGACCCACTGATGTGTTCTGATTGTGGACGAGATTTCTCCGCCAAGGAATACGATTCGGTTGATGCTATCGCAATGGGAAAGTGCATGCGTTGTATGAATCCTAGAACCTGGCGCTGCGATTGGTTTTGGGCGTCGGTTGTGGTTGTGGTTGTTGTTTCGATTCTCATTTTCGGATCGTTCTACATGGCGAACGTATTCGCCACATGGCGTAACGCGCCCGAACGGATACAGGTGCGAGTCATTGAAGGCGTGAATACGGATCGTTTCGTGTTCTCGCGGGGCGGGCACATCGGCGAATTGCGGCTGCTGTCCAAAGATTCCCGTGATTTGCAAAAGGTGCTACGTCGCGGCGGGGCGAACGTTCAGGTTTACAGAGAGGGTGCAAGGGTGGTAATTTCCGGCGGCGTAGGTGGCCATTATGTTTCAGGGTGGGTTAATGTGAGATTTCAGTGACAGAAACGACAATGAAGGCGATATTGCGAGCCCCGCATTGCGCCCGAGAGGATGTTGAGGATTGAAAGGTGAAAGAGCCGAAACAATGCGAGCGGTGCGAAAGATATGCGGTTGCGACCTTTCGTTTTTGCAAGAGTTGCAAAAAAGCGGTACTCCAGGAAATGCGGGAAGCTGGCTATTTACAATCGACTTACAAATGCCAACCGGGTGACAGTCGAACCAGTTCAATGAAGGAAGACCAACACGAAACGAAATGGGGATGCGATCGCTAATGAACACCGAACAAATCCTACAACTCGAACCATCCCCCGAAGCCGATCGCGCGTTTGCCGAGCGACTGATGGGGTGGAGGCGATCTTATTACGATGGTGCGTTTCGATGGGGACACAGCGCCAAGTTTGCTTGCCATTTTCGTCCCACCACCGGCAACGACGGCAAGGGCGATCCGGCGTGTTGGTGGTTGGGCGTTGAAAGGCTTATCGCATCAGGCTTTGAGGTATCCATTGGACGGCATCCTGATTTCCCATGGTGCTGTGAAGTCGCCAAGAATCCGAGTGATGGCGGGATGTGCATCGAAGCAGAACACGAAAACCCAGGCGTTGCCGTACTGCGGGCCGGGGTGCAAGCGTTGGAGGCGACAGGTAAGTGACAGCAACCACAATCCAACAACCGACGCTTGAGCAGTGGCGAGATTTCGGCGCACTCAAAAAGCTACACCGAGAACTCCCGCGAATCTTGGTAGTGCGGTTAGCGTGCGATTACGCGATTTGCTCGTTGAGGTTTTGCGCTGACGAACAAAAGCGGCCAGAGAAGGCGATTGAAGTCGCGTTGGATTGGACGCGATTAGATGCAGCAGCCAACGCAGCCTACGCAGCCAACGCAGCCTACGCAGCCAACGCAGCAGCCGACGCAGCCAACGCAGCATCCAACGCAGCAGCCTACGCAGCAGCCTACGCAGCAGCCAACGCAGCAGCCTACGCAGCAGCCTACGCAGCAGCCTATGCTGCCTACGCAGCCGACGCAGCCAACGCAGCATCCAACGCAGCCAACGCAGCATCCAACGCAGCCGACGCAGCAGCCAAAGACGATTGGCGACTTCGACAAATCGCCCTCTACACCCGCTGCGTTCGCCTGTTCTCCACCCACGCAGGCGAGGCCATCAAATCCCGCCTTGACGGTACGAACAAGCACGGCAAAGCGGTAGATGCGTTCATTCGGCTTGCTGCAACCATGCGACTACGGCACAACCGCATTTATCGCGCGGCAGTAGACGACGAAACGCTTGTAAGCTTCGGCGTTCTCGCTGACTGGCTGGATGAACGGGGTGACGAAGCGGGCGAACTGGCGAGAGAAACTTACACGGAGTTTTGCGAGTGACAACCACCGACACCACTGAGCAGCAACTACTTGCCGAGATATACGACGATCCGAAAAACACTACACCTCAACTTGTCTACGCGGACTGGCTGGACGACCACAACGACCCGCGCGGTGATTGGTGGCGAATTGGATTTACTGTCCAATTTACTGGGGCTGGGTATGGGTATGGGTCTGGGTATGGGTATGGGGCTGGGTCTGGGTCTGGGTATGGGGCTGGGTATGGGTATGGGGCTGGGTCTGGGTCTGGGTATGGGTCTGGGTATGGGTATGGGGCTGGGTATGGGGCTGGGTATGGGTATGGGGCTGGGTATGGGTCTGGGTATGGGTCTGGGTGTTTGAAAATTCAAAAAGGAACTGAAATGGAAACTGGAAAAGCCTACATTTTGCACTGCCCAGACGGCCACTCTTGGGTGGGTCGCGTATCGCGTCACCTACTGCCGCTTGTTTGGGAGTTCGAAGCAGTTAGCAAGATCAAGGAAACTAATAACGGTGACGTGTGGCACAAGCTCGCTGCTGGTGAAGAGGAATTGCGCGAGCAATGCACCTACGCTCACCACAAAACAAACGTCGTGTTGCCGCTGTCTATTGGAGCGATAGAGTGGGCGGGCGAGACGCCGATAGAACAGGGTTTACCGGAGACTCGCAATGCCAGAGGCTGACGCCACCGAACAGCAACTACTTGCCGAGATCGACGCCAACCCCCGCCGACTTCGCCGCACGTATGGTGTACGCCGACAGGCTGGTACGACCCACACCCAACACCCCAAGCCGCCATTCATGCCGCAGCGAAAGCGTTGGCAAAGGCATTTGACAAAGGAGAGTGGACGCCGTGAGTAGAGAACTGACGAACGAAGAACTGTTAGAAAGCGCGAACGATTTAGCAAGGCTGCTCTACCGGTTGCGTGGCTACGACGTGCCGCGCAACTACCGCTTCGATAGGGCGACGCATCCGCAAGAAGTTGCTGTTTGGAGTATTGTGGTTATAGCGTACGAACACATCGAAGGGACGGACTTAGAGGAAGTCATTGCGGAGCTTGAAGAGTGAACGCCATCCCCATCGACGACATAACCGCCGAACTCAACGGCACTAAAGACGACTGGACGACGTTGCTTGTGTGGGCGGATGCGCTGGACGATATCGGCGATGAGCGGGCGGAAGGTTTGCGGGATGTGGTGGCGAGTGGGCGTTTTGTTGCGTTTTCTCAAGTCATGCAACGCGCTTCTTGGGGGAATTTCGATTTCATCGAGAATGCACCTGAAAGGACATCATTACTGCCCAATTCGGTGACTAGATTCACGAGCCACGGCTACGGATTTAGCTACTGCAATGAGAGCTGCCTTTACACAGCCTACCTCGACGCCGCTCAAGCCTACGTCGCCAAGCGCCAGTACAAGAGGCATCTTGCCAGAATACGGCGCCATAAATCAAAACATAAAATTTTCGCAGCAATGGTGGAACTTGCCGAATGGCTGGATGGTCGCGGCATGAAAGAAGCAGTCGGCTGGCGATGGCTAGTGAAAAACAAAAGGATTCCGGGATATTCCCATTTTTGGTACGATCCCGACCCCAGAAGGTACTACTGGAACAGGTGCGGCGGCAATTCCATTGATTTGTATTCATCATACATTCCCGATTCGTTGTTTTATTCAGTTGTTCACCCCGGAAATGAATCGGATTACCTGGAATATCCCTCACGATTACATGCCTTTATCGACGCGGCACGCGCTTACGCAAGATGAATTTAGAACTTTCACGACAAGCGGCCGAATATTCACGGCTTGCGTACGATGACGACCTTTCATCTAGCAACGTTGTTGCGCGTACGTTCGAGAACGAAAACGCACGCGCGTACGTGCTTCGCGATAAGTTTGCACAGTGGGTGGTCGTGCGCGGAACGAATGACAAAAAGGATTGGCTTGAAAACCTGGATTCAGATATCACAGATTTGGGTTTAGGCGTAAAGGCACACAAGGGGTTTGTAGAACACGCACAGAAAGTCCGCTACGTGCTTTCTACGCTGTCTGTTGCAAGTCCGACTGTTTTCACAGGCCATTCGCTCGGGGGCGTCGCGGCGACCGCCCTGGCGTTCTGGTGGCGATTCCATGGGGCGAAATCCCAGTCGCATTCAAAAGTCATAACTTTCGGTTCGCCTCGACTGTTTGCGCGTCGAAACGCGCCCATAGGTCTGAATATTGAGCGATGGGTGATACCGGGCGACTTGGCGCCGTGTTTTCCGAGGCCGCGACGTTTTGAACATACGGGGCGATTGAATCTAGTTGAGCCGAATGGGGTGATACTGAACGAACGCGCCCCCTGGTATATGCGATTGAGGAACTTCTTTCGGTCGATTTTTGAAAGCATCGGTCTGATAAAATCAATCAGAATGAAACATTCATCGAAAGAATACGAAAAACGTGTCGAATTCGCATTGAAACGTTACGGAGTGTGAAATGGTGAAACTATTCAGGGATGAGAGGCAAGAGCGCCGCGAATCTTTCGACGAAGGCGGCGAATGGCGTGGGTTTTGGCACGAGGGCGGTTACTGGCTGATTACAGCCATTCTGATGATTCTCTTTCTGGTTTTCGTCGTTTTAGGGCATGAAATTATCATCAAGCAAATGAGGAATGCACTTCCGTGAACGAAATCAGAAACGATAAAACTGACGCGGCGTCACGGCTTTAGATTTAGTCGAAAAAACCTCAATCTTTTAGATTCCTGGGCGAATAAAGAGAGGGCGCGCCGGGCGAAACAACAGCCACAGGAGAAGAAAGATGGGAAATAGAAAAATCATGTCGAAGCCAACGTCGATTCGGGAGTCGGTGACAGGAGAATCCGATCCTAAATGCGCCCATTGCGGCGACCCGCCAGATTACAAATTCGGCGGCGTGTTTCGCTGCGAGGAGTGTCACCTTGAGTTGTCGTGCGGCATCATCAGCCACGAGCCGGTTCATTTCCTGGGCGGTCGCCGGGGTCCGTACTACATTCGGCATGCTAAACACACGGACGAAGGCGCATGGCGGAACAATTCCGAGGTCGGCATGATCGAAGATTCACTCGACGAATACGGCGACTGAAAAACCGGGAAAATCTCACTCAATTCCCGAAAGTTCTGATATAATCCGAGGGTGTTGCCATCGCATCAAACCCCGGAACCTATCGTGGACCGAGTTCGAGCATACATCGCGGGCGCCTATTCCTCTGATAATGCTATCGGTGTTTTTGACAACATGCGCCGCGGTATTCGGCTTTCTTTTTGCGCGTTAAAAGCTGGTTTCGCGCCTTTCGTTCCGTGGTTCGATTATCAATTTGCGTTAATCGACAAAATGGAGTTGAAAGAATTCTATGAATACTCAATGGCCTGGCTTGAGGCCAGCGATTGCGTGATTGTCGTTGAGGAAGGTTGGGAAAAATCGAAGGGCACGGTCGCCGAAATTGAGCGCGCGAAAGATTTGGGCATTCCCGTTTTCTTTAACTTGAAAGAGGCGACATCGTGGATGAAGCAACAAACAAGCGAATAAGGCAATCTCTAATAGGTGAACGCGGGCACGCCCAAAAGCTGATTGCTGAAGTCGGCATCGAGGTTGTCGATACGCTATTGCGCAAAAACAAAGACTATGGCAGCTCCGTATTCAAACGCCCTATTCTGGCGCCAAAGGTGGAATCTCGCGAAGCGATTCAAGTGCGAATGAGCGACAAGATAGAGCGACTCGTCCACATTTTGGCGCAAGACGAAGCCCCGGAAGTTGATGAGGACGCACGCGAAACGTTCAAGGATTGGGCTGGTTACGCCATTCTGTGGTTAGTTCGCGAACGCATGGACGAAGAGGAGGCGAACTCAGCGAACGGGGGCGTCTAATGGATTTTATGGTCCAAATCATGGGCGTTATGTGGCGGTTTCGCGACCGGTTCCGTTTCCGAAAGAACAAAAAAGGCGAGCGGTATCGCGGGCTGTGTGAACTGAACAAAAAGACGATCAAAGTCGGATCGCACGTCAAAGATAAAGAACACCTCGAAATCGCCATTCACGAGGTGACGCACGCCGCTGATTGGTACAAAGACGAGGAATACGTTGACCAGTTCTCTAAAGACCTGGCGACGATTCTTTACGATCATTTGGGGTATCGACGAATCAAATAGGAAAATCATCGCATAAGGAAATACAGTTTGACATAGCGCCTTTACAGCAGGGTTGATCATGCACGCCGTCAATTCAGACTGGACAGCCGAGAAGAAAAACGAAAACGTTCACCTAATACGTGTCGAGGAGTCGATAGCGTCAGGCGGGGAGTTCACCGTTTTGCTGCAAAGTGATGAACATTGGGACAATCCTAAGTGTGACCGGCGCATGCTCAAGAGGCATCACGAAAAAGCCAAGGAAATCAACGCGCCGATTATCAAAATTGGCGACATCTTTTGTGCGATGCAGGGCAAGTACGACCGGCGTTCCAACAAGACGAGCCTCCGGCCGGAACATCAAACTGATGAATACCTCGACTCGTTAGTCGATACGGCGGCGGAATGGTATCGCCCATATTCGGCCCAGATTGTCACGCTGGGCTATGGAAACCACGAGACGAGCATTAAGAACCACCACGAGACGGATTTGCTGGAACGGCTCGCGAGGCGATTGCGCGACGAGTTCGGCGGCGTGACTACAACAGGAGGATACAGTGGATGGGTGAAGATCATGTTCAACATAGGAACGACGCGACGCAATTACAAAATATGGTATCACCACGGCCACGGCGGGGGTGGACCTGTGACGAAAGGAGCCATTGATTTCAACCGATATGCAGAGTGGACAGGAAATTCCGATTGCGTCGCCGCAGGCCATGTACACTATAAAAACCTAGAATGTATGATGCGCCAGCATTTGAACGACATGCACAACGTTGACTTACGCCCGGTGCATTACGTCCGTTGCGGGACGTACAAGGAGGAGTTCGAGAAGGGGGCGTACGGGTTCCATGTCGAGAAAGGTCGCGGACCGCGACCGCTGGGCGGGTGGTGGCTCAAGTTCATCGGGGGTGGGGACAATTATCAAGTGAAATTCATTGAGGCGAATTGAGGCGAGTCATGCCGACGGAAAAACAAAAGTTGCAAGAGGTAAACGACAAGATCACGCGCAGTATGTGCATTCTTTCGACGGTCGGTTCGTGCCTGATGATTTTGATTCTAAACGCGTGGTGGCTCATTGGTTCGCCGGAAATGACTGCAGCGGAATGGTTCCGTGCGCACTGGAAAGAATACGTGTTTTTCTCTGTTTGCGCCCTTGGGTGCGCGTTCGCACTCGACAGGCTCCCGAAAAAGAGGCCGGAAAAATGACTTGGGGTTATGCGATTTCTCTAATGATTGGCGTCGGCTTGCTGTGCGTCGCCGTGTGTTTGATTGCAATAAATTTCGCAATTCGTCAGTGAAAAGCGTGCAGTCGCCTTGTGGGTTTGTTAGGATGGATAGAGTATCCACATTCCCGAGGTTGCGAAATGCGACGCGTTCACACGTATACACTGGCTTTCTTTTTCTTCACAAGCGTTGCTTTCGGCGGTTCCCACCGCACGAAAAACTTCATTGTTACGGCGCCCGATTCGGAAACGGCTCGCGTTGTAGCCGAGCATTGCGAAACCACTCACGCCAATCATTGCCGCGATTGGTTCGGCGTACATCCGTTTGATTTCCCACAGCCAGCGAATATACGAGTTGAAATCGACCGCGCAAAATGGGGTGAAAGCGGCGGGGGTTCAACGTCTTTTGTGCCAGGCGGTGCAGTCGAGGGCACTTGGGGCGCGCCGACCGTTCGCGTGCTGTTGGGCGATGTCGCGACGCATGAAACAATGCACATAACCCTGTGGTTCATGCGCGGCGAAAAAACCCTGTTTCGTTGGTTGGATGAGGGGATATGCAACAACGTCGAATCATCGGGAGGGATGAAACGATACCAGGAAATGCTGACGGAATTCCTTGCCCCGCCGTCTCGCGGCGTTCCGTTTAATCAAATGCTTACGGCGACGGACTACCCGCGTGATGTCTTGCCTTTTTACGCGCAATCTTACAGCGTGTGCAAATTCTTGATTGAACACGCCGACCGGCGGGCGCTCGGAAACATGGCGAAAGATTACACCGGGTTTTCGGATATTACGGAAACATACGGCTATGCGACAACCAGCGACTTCCAAGTTGCCTGGATAAATTGGCTAGCCAACGGTGCGCCCCCTCGCCCCGAGGGGCTAACCGCAAACCGGAACCAGTGTTTGTGGATTCCTGGGCGCGGGTGGTCGTGCAATGGCAATCAGCAGTATCAATTCACGCAACCTACGTACAACCAGCCACAATACACGCAACCGCGAATATTATCGCCCACGCGTCAGAATATTTACATTCGCCCCCTTGAAAACCAGCCGGTGGAAAAAGAGCCGCCAGCGACTGCGCCGGTTCCCAAAATTGACGAAGAACGCCTCATAGGGTTATTATTGGACAGGCTGGCGAAAGACCCGCGTTTTCGCGGACCGCCTGGACCGCCTGGACCGCCCGGAGCCGACGGGAGGGATGGCGAAAAGGGTGAAATGGGAGCCACGGGGCCGCCTAAAGATATCGAATTAGACACAATTCTCCTCGACAACATCACCGTCGGGGTGCGCCGTCGATTGTTGGACGGTTCGCCAAACAACCCATACCGATTGCCGCCCATTGCGTTTACGATAAATCACGACGGGAATACGAAAACACAATACCGGCATTTGGGCGAGGAACTGCGTTTGATTCACGATTCCCACGAGTCGGAGTAAGTTATGCCGGAGGTATTTGTTCCACCCGGTCACACAATCATTTTTGAAGGTGAAAAAATGTCAGAATTTGATCCTGTTGCGGTTGGCATGAACCAAGCGCACGCGGCTCGACACGAACGACTTCAGCAAACCGCCGAACGATTCAACGACGGCTCCGCGTTTGCCGCGCAAGAGTCGAAACAGTCGTTCATGTTGGCGAAAATGATGTTTGGCGCAACCGCGCAAAACCTCCTTGAAAAAGAAGGACTGGCCGATTCGCTGTTGCAGCTGAAATCATCGGGAATTTTCCCGAATAACCTCGCTAGCGGCGGCGGCGTTGTTTCCACCCCGTAAGTTTCCCGATGGATGATTCCCTATACCCCTGGCTTGAATCGCGGAAAGCTTTTGTTTCTCTGAGTGGCGCCGATGTCAACGAACGACTCGAACAACACCGAAAGCGACTTGAGGAACACACAGCGAGACTACGCGCAGCTTGGGGTATTCCAACACCTGATGGGACTTCAGGAGGAGAATCTGAACAATCGCCGGATGCGCGCGATGGGTGACGCGCAGTTAATGGAACACTTTCCGGCTTTCAAGGAGGACTACAACCGCGACGGCGAAGACTTGCGATTTCATTCAAACAACGAAACGCATCACCATTACCACGGCGCAGGGGGTTCGTCAGCGCCCGACGGTGGAGCTTCGCCCACAAAATCGAAACTGGCGAAAACGCTAGCTACGGCGGCCATGATGCTTGCCACAGGCAGCGTTGGAGGCTTGGGTGTTTGGGCTGCAAGTGAGTGGTTCAACGGAGACCCCGCGCCGGTAGTGAACACGGAGGATAAAGATACAAATACACGATACGACTTGGGGCTTGAGGGCGAGGGAGAACAGCCTCCGCCTTCGTGGGGTAAGTGACGGCTTGGGGCGGTTTCTTGGGGGAAACGTGTCTTAAATCCTTTATTCCCACCGTGAGACTCGGGCGATGACTGAAAACGACAATGGGACGAAATTTGTGACTTGGAAGGCGCTTCTTGCAACCAACGTCAGCACGGCGGGGGTTGTTTCGACTTTGCTATTCGCATTTGTCGGCGCCGCCTGGAGTTCTCATTCATCGCAACCGCATAAAGGCGCGGTTCATCAACGCGAGTTGGAACGGCTGGAACACCGATCCGAAGGCCATATTGAATTGATGGAAAAACGGCTTTCGAGAATTGAGGAAAAAGTTGACACGTTATTGCAACGCGGAAACCAGTAAGACGATGGTCGCCAGGTGGAGAAATTGGTCGAATCCGATTGTTGTGAAAAACGCGCTTGTGTCGCCCTTGGCGTAGAAATGGCCGGTTATCTTGCTTGTCACGGCGTCGATAGCCCAATGTGCCGCGAAATTGCCGCCCATGAACACGAGCGCGGCGCTCGGTGAGAATATGGCGAGCGCCGGAACCGCGAGCGCCGCGACGTACGCGCCCACATGACACGACAGCGCTTTCCAGCATTTCGACTTGTTCAGCGCCATCCACGTTGATTGAAAAACAAAGTCACCGACCCAGTGCGCGAAACCGAAAACGAGAATTGAAATTGCGATAGTGTTCATGTTTTCCTCCGGTTGTTGAGTGGTTTACACCGGATATACAACGCACATTCCGCGCCATTGTGGTTTTTCGTCGTTTTTGTATCATTTTGAGAACAGCGCCATCAACAAGGCGACACCCCGAAAGTCAAACTGACAACACCCCGGCTATAAAATGGCGAACAATACATGGCTCGGACGCGCGGCCCCTGTCGTTCAAATTGATACGGTCACGCTTTCCGGCGGTGATGGCGATTGGGCGCAGAACGACACGTTGAATCTGACAATCAACGGTAAAAGCCTTACGCTCACAGTGGGTTCAACTTCGACTCGTGCGCAAATCGTCCTGGATTTGGTCGATATGTGGAACGGCGACGCGTTGAATGGCGACGAATCTCGCAACACCACAGGGGACCAGCTTCCCGAATTCAATGAAATCACGGCGGCGGTCGGTTCGTCCGCGCACATTCTCCAGTTGACGCACGACACCGCAGGCGTCCCCTTTACACTCACGACAAGCGAAACCACGGCGGGCGCTGGCGCGTTGACCGAGGCGACATCGCAAGCCGCCACGGGACCGAACGACGTAAACAACGCGAACAACTGGAGCAACGCGGCGGTTCCCGCTAATTCCGACGATGTGTTCATTGAAAACACCGACGTTTCGTTGTTGTACAACTTGGGTGCGTTGAGTTCGGTAACTCTCACCTCGCTCACGGTCGATCAAACGTTCCTTGGCGACATCGGACTGCCGAACACGAACCCGAACGGATACACGGAATATCGGCCGGAATACTTCGCAATCAGCGCGACGACGGTCACAGTCGGGCGCGGCGGCGGAACCGGTTCGGGACGCATCAAACTAAACACTGGATCGAACGCGACCGCCATCACGGTTCACAACACCGGCGCGGCGGCGGAGTTCGGTTTGGGCGCGTTTATCTGGAAAGGAACCCACGCTAACAACACGCTGAACGCCACAGGAGGCACCATAGACGTTGCGCCGTTCGGCGGTGAGTCAGCAACCATTGCGACGCTAACAATCGACAGCAACGCGTCAGTGAGGCTAGGAAACGCAACTCTGACCACAGTCAGCGCGGCGGGAGGTTCAATCCTTGAATTCGAGACGGGCGCGACAACGTTGAACATCGACGGCGCTACGGTCACGATAATCGGCTCAGGCGCGTACACTACGGTTAACCATTCGTTCGGGGTGTTGAATTATCGGTCGAGTGGTACAATTACGACGCTAAACCTTGGCGGCGTTCCAGGGGGCGAGGCGGAATTCAACTGTTCTGGCGACTCGCGAAGTCGAACAATCACGAACTTCAACCAGAACGCAAATACGCGTGTGGTAGACCCGGCAAACACGATAACGTACACTAACGGAATCGTCGTCGGTTCCGATGTTTCCGAGGTCATTGCATCGTAAAGGGCTATGGAATACCTGGGATGGATAGGGACGATTTTCCTCGTGTCCGGCTTGTTTCTGATAGGGAACAAGTGGAGGCACGCGTTCCTACTTACGGTGTTCGGTGAGGTTTTTTGGGTCACGAAATCCCTTTACTTTCAACAGTGGGATTTGCTTGTAATCTGTTTGATTTTTGGGATAGTGGCGTTCAGAAACTGGCTTGTTTGGGAAAACGAAAATTGAACCGGTTCGCTACGTGGCGCCGGAGGTTGTGAAATGAATCCCTGGGGAAAAATGATCGTGCGATACAAAGTCTATTACACAGAGAAGCAATGGTCGTGCTTGTTTGAGGCAATGCACAAATACACTGGCGAGAAAACCGCGCCGGACCTCGAACAACACACGCCAGCATGGTGGAAAGATCACGCGTTGTCTGACGAAACGCCCTTCCGTCTGTACTGGGACGCGCACGAGTGGCAAAACGCGTTCGCGGCGCTGTCAATGGGGAAATCCCTGATCGACCCGGAAGCCGCGTTAGCGGAACACCCGATGATCGCGGAGGCTTATCGCCAGCAGCCGAACCTTGAAAAAGAGATCAGGGACATTGCAGCCAATGTTGACACAACTTCATGTTGCGCGGGTGATGTTTGCGAGGGACACGAACCTGCCGCCAACGCCGCGAAAGTCGTGGCGACCGCCACCGCCCGCGTGATTGAACTTGAAAAGGGCGACGATGAAACACCCACCGAGGGCGCTGATGACGCTGATAACAGCGGAACGGACGCGCCAGTCATTGCCGACGCCGACGCGGCTGGACTTGATGGCGCCGCAGGCGAATCATTCCAGGGCGTTGCCGACGCCGATGTCACCTCGGTGGACTAAAACACGATTCCAACTGCCGACGTGGATTACATCGCCAATGAACGTCTACGTTAATACTTCGTTGGAATCGTTTTTCCATGCCTGACCGGTTCTGTTCCCACCCGGGACCGGCATAGCGCGGCGGGGTTCCCTCATTCCCCCGTCGCGTTTTTCTATGCGCATTCCAATATCTCAACGCGCCCGGCGAATCTCTAGCGCCGACTCTACCCGCGCAAAAACGCCTGGAAAATATTCCCAGAAAATCTCCCGAAAGACCCCAATAAACTTACGTGCGCGACGAATAACCTAGTAGAAGGCACAAAAGTAAGCACCCCAAACAAACAGGAATCAAACGAATGTTGTTCACCGTCGCCATCATCACCGCCACCGTCATCGCCGCGACCGTTCAATCCATCAACTACGGCAAAGCCAAATCAGCCCGCGACCAAGAAAGAAACTTCGAAGCATTCGTGGCTGAAGTCCAAAGTCAACGCCGCCGCGAAGTGGCTCAAGAAATCATCGACGGCAAATACTCATTCTAAGCCGTCGCGCAACCGAAACCCCAGGCCAAAGGAACACAATGACGCAATTCCAACGACAGCTTCGACAAAACATCCGCAACTTTTTGATGGTTGCGACGTTCGAGCAAATGTTTCTCGAACACTGTATTTCCGTTGAGCGCGGCGACGAGTTCCGCGCTCAAGTCATCGCGGAATTGATTCGCGAGGATTACCCCGAAAGAGCCAAAAACCACAAACTGGAGCGCACAGCATGATAATCAATTTACAAGACTTAAAAGACAGCCTAACCGATGCAAAGTTCCAATTAACTATGCTTTTCATCGGTGGGCGCACCCCGTCCGATGACCAAATGCCGCGCGTTGAATATCTCCGTGATTTCATCGCCCGGATCGAAAACCAAATTCGTGATGCGGAAATATCCGCAATGGAGAAATGATGAAACGCACCCCCGAAAAACCTACCACCCAAAGCCCCAAAGATTGGTACGAATGGGCAAAAGAAACCGCCATCGCTGTTGAGTTACGAATAGGGCAAGGGTTTTGGTGCAGAGAGGAAAAAAGCCTTCCCGCTAGCTGTCGCCAGGCGATTACTAAAGGCGCGAATGATGGCAGGTTGATTGTTTCTGAAGCCATGAAATAATCCCAGGAATTTTCCCAATATTTTCAACCGGGCGACGAATAACCTAATAGAAGGCACGACAGTAAACCACACAAACCGGAGCCAGGACATGACAGCCAAAATCAAACAAACCTTGAAAGCCCGGCTCACGGAACGATTCAAAAGCGCGGTTGCGTTCGCAGCCGCCTGGAACGAAATTCTCAGCGCCGAAAAATACCCCTCTTACCTCGCGGGAATCATTGAGCAGAACACCCGCCAAACCCTCACCGACGCGTTGTTCGCATGGGCCGAACGTCGCGGCAACCTCTGGAACTAAAACCATGAAACGCGAAAAACTCGAATTCGCCACCATCTGGAAAGATCGACTCGAAGTAGTGGTTCAAGACAACCGAAACCACCGATACCGCATACACGGACGGTCAATGCCCCTCCCGTCTTTCGATGAACTCGCCGAAATCGGTAAGTTCAACGGACGCGGTACGCTCGATTGAGACACCACCCGAACACCACCCGAAACCCAAGGAATCCACACAATGACCAAGCAAGCCACTGAGCGAAAGGTTTTCACGTTTGAATGCGAGTACACCGACACTTTCGGCGGCGAACCGAATTACTGCTGGGTAAATCGTTTTAAGGTTCAAGCCGAGACAATGGCGGGAGCCGTCCGCAAGGCGAAAGCGCACGTCGGATTGACCGGCGTACGATGCCGCCGCGAAGACCTCACGGATTACGTCGCGCTTTACCCGAACGGATGTAACACGGCTCTCTTTATCAACGACGAATTTTGAGAAAGGAATGAAATGAAACACCCGCAATTTTCAAAACCAGAGTTCCGCGAGTTCGCTGAACTCTTGCAAAGCGCCGACCACCGAAAATCACTATCGGAGCTATTCGATAAGTTCCTCATTATGGCGTATTGCGTCACCCGAAATTCGGTGCGTCAAAAGTTCGGCGCTCCCGACCTCCCGGCGGCTGTTGAGAGATTCGACAATGAGGCGTGCGAACTCTCGAACCCGGTGGGAATGACGAAGGCAATCGCCTCATTTTCAATAGGGGAGCGCGAACGAGTTTTGCGCGGCGAAATCGCCGACTTTCACGGTGAGTTCTTTTATGAGCTAGAAGCCGGGAAAGAGAACTCACGCGCGAAATTCTACATGCCGCACGATGTCGCCGCGAAATTGGTCGAAAAGCAATTCGCCGACGCAAAGCCAAGTCCTGGCTCCCGTCGCATGTTCGTGGAAAACAACGCCGGAACGGGAACGATTGTTCGGGCGCTGTCACATTTTCTAATGATCTATCGCGGATTCAGCGCGAAAGATTTCTACATCAGCGTCGCTGAAGCCGACTTTCGATATTACGTGATGATGTACCTGAAAATGACCTATTCGGGCGCCGCCGCGACCGTGTTCCACGGGGACACCTCCACCGGCCAAAGGCACGATTACGAAAAAACCGCTTGGGCGATATCTGCCCCTCTTGAAATGGATAATATCTATTTTGATTGACTCGAAAATCCGTTCGGAATTGTTCCAATGTTTGTACGTGCGTGACGAATAACCTAATAGATAGGACGCAGTTAAAACCCCAAAGGAAAAAAGGAAAAACGGGCGGCGCGTTGGGCGTCGTGGATGAAACCCGACTTTTTCCCAGTGAACCTCAAAACCATTGACGTATTCCGTGAATGTGTACAATTAAACACATACGGGCAACGCATTCAAAATGAGGTTCTAATCCCATGCCTGAAAGCCGAAAGAAAATTCCTATCACCGCGACCGAGACGTTTTGGACCGATCTGATTATCGCGCTCAAACGTTCCAATGATTCTGAACTCGCGCATGTGCTTGAAGATAAGTACAATGACGCTCTGACGAATCCCGAAACGAACATCCAATCGGAGCCGGTGAATGAGTGGAACTACCAAAGCGAATATGCCGGAAGTTGAACCGGTTCGTTTCTTGCTGCCCCGCCCGCCCACATTGAATCAATACTACCGCACCTTCGATGGTCGGATGTTGTTATCGGCGGAAGGGCGCCAGTACAAGCGGCTTGTGTTGAGCGCGTGGATTAAAGCAGGTCAACCAAAGATCGAAGGGCGGATCGGTTGCAAGCTGATTTTCTACGCGTTCAACCGCCGGGCGTGCGACCTCGACAACCGCGCGAAAGCTGTTCTGGATTCGTTCGAGGAGGCAGGTCTTTACAAAGACGACTCGCAAATCGACGAACTGACAATACTACGGGGTCGCGTCGTGAACCCCGGCTACATGTACGCGGAATTTCGACAGCTAAAAGAATCGGTTGTTGACGAGGTTGATTCGTACATTTCCGAAATACACGCGATTCGCGGCGGATTTGATGCTATCATTCCGCCAGTCTAACGCGCCAAATTTTGGGACACGTGTCGCGCCCTGGCCCGGCCCTGGCCCGGCCAACAACACCACAGAGGGGGATTTCTTGAGAATTCTATTCATTCATTCGACGCGTCGCCTGAGCGGCGCGGAACTGAACACCCTAGCGATACTTCGCAACAGCGACCGAATCGAAGGAGACGTTCTTTTCACAAATCCAAGGTATCGACAAGTCGCGAAACGCCGTTTTGAAAACGTGTGCCGGAAAACCTACGAAAGCGATTGCATTCCAGCACTTGAACGCGGCGACCTCTGGAAATACGACGCGATTGTCACGGATACGCGAATCAACTTTCCGCCGGACCTCAATATTCCCATCATCGCGGTTTCGCACCACGGCGAGGGGGAACACGACGCGTGGGCGCATTCGGCGGCAAGCTGCGCGACTCACCTGGTTGCGGTTTCCGACGCGGCTGCTGATGCGTTCGGACCCCAACCGCGCCGCGTGGCGGTAATTCCGCAAGGAATCGAATTCGACCGCCTGCAGCGCTCACACGGATTGCGCGACATCCTTTCCTCGCACAACTTGAGCGACGATGTGAAAATCATCTTGTGGCCTCACCGGTTTACAACCGACAACCGCCCAAATTTCATGTTGGATGTTGCGGAATGTCTCGACCCCGCGAAATATCACGTTTTGATGGTCGGCGACGGACCTGAGCAGGAGGCGGTTTTCAGGCGGTTTTCACGCGACTTGCCTAGCGCGACAATGGCGCCGTATTCGCCGTACATCGGGGATTATTACGGTATTTCTGATTGTGTGGCGGTAACGTCATTGAGCGAAGGATCGGGAATCCAGGTTTTTGAGGCGTGGGCTACCGAAAAACCGGTTGTGATGTCTGAGGGGAAATTCGCGTCGGAAATCATCGGGAGGCACGGTGACGCGGTTCTGAGAACAGCGCCGGTTGATAGCCCGGTGGCGTTCGCTGAACAGATTGAAATTGCGTGCGGCGAATCCCCGGAATTCCGCGCGTCCGCCAAGATCGCGGTAGGCGCACATTACAGCGCCGCGGCGCTTGCGTACCGATGGGAAACGTTTATCGCAACGATTCTGAAACAGTGGAACACGATTACGGTTCCCCACGCCCATTTACCGCCAAAGCAAAACACGGGATTCCGTGGCGCGGCGGTATACAACGCGTGGGATATCGAAGGGAAAATCATCGCGACATGCCTGGAGAACAACACCCCGGGGGACTGGGATTTTCGCGCCAAGAGTTCACTGCAGGCCCTTGGCAATCCGAAAATGTACGATGTCGTTTTGGACCTTCGCGGGGCGCGAAACAAACCGAGCGAGCCGGGGTACAAGTGGGCGTTCCTTGACTGGACCGGCGTTCAGCCGGGCGCGTACACTGAGCCGTTCGGCGTATCAATTCCCCCCGGATCGCGCTCAAGTTCCGTAATCGCCATTTCGGTAAAGGGTGAAAACGACCACGACATTCGGGCGGTTCGGGCGCTGTTGCAGTCAAAAGTCACATCGGGTGAGGCTGAAATCGAGTTCAGTTGGATTGTTGTTGACCCGGAAACCAAAAATCCCGACGATTTCAGACTTGACGAGTTTTGCGACGTTCTGAACGATGCCGCTATCTATCTTTCCCTTGGCGGGGAAGGTGTTCCGATGTTGTCGGCGGCTGTTGCGTCGGGCTGTCGAGTGGTTTCCACGCCGCGCATTGATGTTGTCGATTTTGTGAGTAAATTCGGCGTTCCGGTTCCCGAGCCGCCGAGACGCGACATAGCGCCAGACGCATATTCAAAATGGGTTGTTTCGCTTGTGGAAATGCTCATTGCGGGACTTCGGGAGGGCGGTGCGATTCAGTTCCGCGAAACGGCGGACCGCGCCCAGTCTGATTTTTCAGAATGCGACAAGTTCGACTTTGACTATCAATCAGTTTTTGCGTGGCTCAGAAAATACGCCAACAGCGACACGATACCGAAGCCGATCAATCGCGAGCCTGCCGAAGTCGCAACGTGATAGAATGAAACTAGCTGGACTGGCGTACCCAGCGGCATTGCCAACGCTACATTTTTCCCATCATTGGGCGTGCGGTCCATTCCTTCCGCACGCTGGGGAAAATTAGCGAAGCGCCCAGGCTCCCGGTTGTTGCCTGTTAGGTTTTTGTGAGTCCTCGCCTTTCCGCTTGTCATAAGCGCCGCGCGTCGCGGCGAAGCGGAACTGAATAAACACCGGCGACGCAACGACATGGCGAGACCCCGCGAGGGGGCGACTTGTGTGGTGCTTGTCTCCCTCGCGGGGCTTTCGTTTTCGATGAGGAAAAACATGAATTTAGTATCAAAATATTGCAAACCTTCGTGTAAGCATTCCGATTGGAAAGACTCAGCGCCAAAGGGTGGGAAAATCCGAACATTTTGCAGCCAGTGCGGTAGGTTCATCGGGTATCGCCCCGAGGGGCTGGACGCACAAAACGCCAAACGAAAATCGAAACGCAACTCCAGGGGCGCTAAGAGCAACGCCCCGGCTTATGCGCCCGAAGACGCCTAATATGCGAGGAAACAGTGAGCCATTTGATTTTCCCGTTCCATGCCGACAATGGCGACCTCCAGATAATCAACCTGGAAAACGTCGCGTTCGTCACCCTGTTGACCGACTCCCCCGAGAACGGCGGCAGCGGCGACAAGATGATTACGGTTCAGACCCACGGCGGACCTTGCCGTGGATTCCAAAAGGACAACAAGAGCCTTTGTGACGCCGTGAATCTCATTTTGGAAAACGGAATCCCTGAAACGTTTTTCGAGGACTACGGAATAGATGACGAATATGACGCGTACGAGCCGCCCGAATCATGCGAATCCTCTTGATAACGCCAAAACGTTGGCGCCGTGATTGCGCCGAACCGTGGCGACAAATTCGAGACGTACCGACCCTTCTTGCGTGCAGACTTGGTGAGCATTTGCCAAACCTGGGATGCGAGGTTTTTTTGGCCACCCTGGGGGGTTCATACCAAAGACGGAACACGTCATTTATTTGCACCCCGAGCCGGAACTTCTTTTGAGCGACCGATACCGACGGGCAATAGCAATGCGGGTTTCCGGCGCACGATGCGTTATTCGTCCGAACCCTGTTCACATCGGCTCCGAGGATATCGTATTTCACACGGCGCACACCCCCGCCAGGCCGCGAGCTTGTCACATCGGGCTTGCAGCGGACCCGTTCGATTTCCGACAAAATCAGCCGGTAGGTTCGCACATTCGCATCTTACTGGACCGGACCCACCGCGACGGCGAGGAATGTGAACAAAGCATTCGAGGAAGGCTTTCGGAGGAAATCTGGGAATTTGTTAGAGAAACCGACGTGAAGGTCGAATTTGTAATGGTGGGCGAACGCGGCGTTTTTGCGCGAGGCGGCTGCAAGCGACCGTTTTGTAGAATGGCGACATACCGGGGCGAGCGCATTGAGCGAATGAAAGATCATTTTCAATGGATGCGTTCATCACACGCGTTTATCCTCACCCACAAAAAGAGGTTCGGCTATTCCGTGATTCAAGCGGCGATGTCGGGCGCGTTGCCGGTGTATCAAGAGGGGCTGTTTGAGCGCCCTGCCGCCGTTCAGTTGCGCCACGTCGAATACAGCGGCGCTCTTCCATGGAAAGATGTTCTGAGTCGCATACACGTCGGAGCCGTCAGGCGAGCCGTCACGGGCTTTACATGGGAAGGTGTGGCGCAACGTATCGTAGGCGCGTTGTGCGATTACGAACGGAATCCAGGGTTTTACAAAACGCGTGAGGCGGAATGTGAGAAAACGCCGCCTGACAAAAAAGGGAAACTGTGGAAATATCACTAAAAGATCGACTGTACACCGAAGCCAACAACCAACCCGGCGACGTGATGCCGCTTCACAAGCGAGGCGATCAAGGCAGCCCGTTCAACTTCTTCAGAAAGCGAACATAAGCCTCTACGCTAGTTTTCAGCGTGGGGGTTTCCAGCTTCTCTAAATAGATGGTTTCGCCCGTCGTCTTATTGAGTACGCCAATTCGGATATAGCGCCACAGCACTGTTTTCGATTTCTTTACGTACGCCGGACCTTGCGAAATGGGGAACACCCGTTCGCGTTCTATGTCGATGTGTCCTTCTGGCATGATTCCCCCGGCTATCTTCTAGCTGAAACGTTCCGAAACGTTCCATAACGTTTTTTTTGTTTATTATCGTTCCGTATGTTTGACGCCCGCGCGCCGTCAATAGGATATTCATTCATGTTATCCGATTGATTACACGGTTGCGACCAATGGCGAAATTTCACAAGACAATCCTGCGCGTCGGCGAATACGAATCACCTGACGGAAGCGTTGTCGTGACGCCCCAAAGGCTCGCGCATTGGGAAAAGCAACACCAAGCACTATCGGCAAACAGGCAAGTCGTGCCGATTGATTGGGACCACGCGAGCGACCCCACGGACGCCGTGCCCCTTTCCCTTACAGATTACCAGAAAAAACGTTCGGCGAAAAACACCGTTGGGCGCGTCGCGGACGTAAAACGCTCCTCCGACGGAAACAGCATGGAATTGACTATGGAAATCAGCGACCCGAAAGCGGTTGCGAGTGCCAAGTCAAATCATGTTTTTGTTTCCCCGGTAATTTTCGGCGATTGGAAAGACGGCAAAGGGAACGTTTACGAAGACGTAATTACCCACGTCGATATCGTCAATCACCCGGTTGATTCCACGCAAACGCCATTCAAGGCGCTTTCTATCTTGCGAATGGGAATTGACGCCGGAAAACCGCAATCCTACCGCCTCGCGATGGAATTGCACGACGAAGACGAAGACGAAGACGACGACGATTTACCCGAATTGCCGGAAACGGACGAACTCGACGAACTCGACATCGACGAACTCGACATCGACGATGACGACGACCTTTCAGAATTACCGGAAGCCGACGAACTCGATGACCCGCTAACCGATGAACTCGACCCCGATATGGGCGATGACATCGACGAAACTCTCGTTGATTTGGATGAGCCGCTAGGCGGCGACATCGAAGACGAACTCGTTGACGAACTCGATGAAGAAATCAGCGACGATGCGGGCGACGAACTCGACGCCGACATTCTTGGCGACGAAGCCGGACTCGACGATCTGGAATTACCCATTTCCGACGCCCCGGAAAGCGTGGGCGCGGTGGATGACATTCTGGGCGACGACATCCTCGATGATGACATCCTCGACGATGAAGTTGTGACCCTCGGATACGACATGGTGAACATGGACATGTTTGACGATTACGGCGACATGATGGGCGATTCGCCCGCGTCGATGATGGGCGAAGGCGGAGGCGATGACGCCGGTTTGTCTATGCAAGTCATGCAAGATTTGGAAGCGGCTGGAATCGCGGCGCCCCAAGGCGTTGACCCCGCCGACAACCCTCTTGAGTTTTTACGCCAGCTTTCGGCGGCGCTACGTCAAAAGAAACTTGACGAAGGCGTCGGCGACATGGCGGGCGATTATCCAGACGATTACGAAGGTGATGAAATGACCGTATCTCAGCCGGAATTTGCGGCGATGTCGCTTCAGGTGAAACAGGCGAACCAACGCGCAACGGCGGCTGAAAAAGCCTTGTTGAGTCGTTCGATTCGCGACCTCCATCAAGAACTGAATCAAGTATTCACTGACGGGCAATGCACCGGCGATGAATACAAGGCGCAAGTCAAAAAGTTGAAAGCGACTCGATTCAGCCTCACGGACAGCGGACGAATGAGCGAAAGCACCGTTTCGCAATTCGTCGCCAACCGAAAAGGTCTGCCGAAAGGCGCGGCGCTTTCGACCGGCGAAAGGCTCCACGGACCGAACGGAGAACTAGCGAACGGCGCTCAAGTCATGTCGGTTTCGAGCCAGG
>FUIF01017036.1_pt1 | contig 55948 bp, 101 predicted proteins | sample 1003461 | NCBI WGS metagenome assembly FUIF01 (sample SAMEA80401918, study PRJEB19352) | marine metagenome
GATCTGGGAATCGAACCCAGTCATCGCGGGTTAACAGCCCGCCGCTATCCCACTTAGCTAATCTGCCATGGAGACCGATGAGTGAATCGAACACTCGTCCTCGGATTTGCAATCCGATGCATGAGCCACTCTACCAATCGGTCAGTTCAAATGGCGACGGTGAAGGACTCGAACCTTCGTGCTGGTTACACTTACCAGACCACACCGCGTCACACCAGATGTGTGGCCCTGCCGTCGCACATGTTTCAATGGTCCGCCGGGGTGGAGTTGAACCACCACAGCCGTAGGCGGGGGATTTACAGTCCCTTGGGCTCGCCAATGCCCAGCCGACGGATGGTCGCGACGTTGGTCCCGCTCCCTCTCATCCCATGTGCGTGGGGTAGCTACGAGAGATTCACTCGCACAAGTTAACAGGCGTCGCGGTTGTTTGACTGCTAAGCAGTCAAGGGGTGCCCACGTCCAAACATGCCTGAGTGCTACTCAGTCATGGGTCACCCTACTGTTTCATGGTCTAGTAGAGAGGATTTGAACCTCTGACCCCTCGCGTCCAAGGCGAGTGCTCTGGCCAAGCTGAGCTACTACTAGGTTTCTGGAGCCCCAGGCGTAGAATCGAACTCGCGTCTCCACGTTACAAAGGTGGTATTCTACCATTGAACTACAAGGGCTTTGGTGCACCAATTCGGACTCGAACCGAAAACGCCTGATTGGAAGTCAGGCATGTTGCCATTAACACCATTGGTGCGTTACGCCGAACAGCTTCTCGGCGATGTCTTTCATCTCTGCGTCCAGGAGGTCGCAGTACTCTTTGTCGTTCTTGAGGTGCTCCCACCTCGTCAGGACTTTCATCTCTTGGGCTCGCCCTTCGAACTTGTGTCCGTCGAAGGTGCTGCCGCCTCCCTCAGTCGCTACTCGCAGCAGCCCGTTTTCTGAGGTTGGCATACCCAACCGTTCCGCCAGCTCTCGCCGGTACTCTGCATCCTGAAACCACTTGTCGTACAGCACGACCTTGGCATCAGGTAATTGATCCGTCAATCCCATGGCTTCGTACGCGTGCAGTTTGTACTTCCGCACGTCGTTCCGGAACGCTTTCATGTCCCGGCCCCGCCAGCCTCGTACCGACTTCATCCAAGATGCCAGCCAGTTGAAGGGGTCTCGCACGACCAAGATGTGTTGGTCGCACGTTTCGTTCTGGGTCTCTAGATTCGAGCTTTCGCAGTTAATCGGGCGAACGTCACCTGGGTAGTTTGCCTTTACCCAGTTCACGATTGCGAAGTGTCCCGACCTTCCCATTGCATAAAATGCGATACGTTCCATCTCACGGTCTCCCCGTGAGATAGTGCACTAACCGGCGTCCAGTTCACCACCCCCTGGACCTTCCGGGGCTCCTAGACGCCCCCGCACTTCCGGACGGACGTGCCTGCCGTCGCCGGTGCCTTACATAGCCCCCGATGGCGGCGGGGGCAAGTCTCGAATTGTCAAAGAACTGGAGCGACCGGCGGGATTCGGACCCGCACCCCGACCATGGCAAGGTCGTATGCTACCATTAACACCACGGTCGCCCTGTTTTACGCCCCATTCTTGAGGCCGAGCTTTTGCAGCTCACGCTTGCTGAGTTGTCGCTTGCACTCCACCTCAGCGTTGATCCACCCGAAGTCCCGGGTGTACTGATTCTTCTTCTCAGTCCAGACTTCAAACCAACAATCGTTCACGGACTTGTATAGCCCATTCCCGATTCGGAGGTACTCGGACTGTTCGTCTCGCTTGTATCTCCACCTGCGGTGCGGTCTCTCTCGCAGGAACCCCTTCGCGTCAATGTAGAAGGGCTTCCACCACCAGCGGGTCGCCGCGTTGTACTCCCCCCAAGTAGCCACCTCCATCCACACGTGTTCGCGAATGTGGTAACCGCGGATCGAACGGCTGTCAGCATGCTGGCAGATCTCCGAGTAAACCTTGTCCCAAGGTCTTCCCAAGTTACTACGCAGCATCCTCGTGAGTGGCTGGGTGCGATCCCCGAAGGTCTTGTGCTCCCAACCGTAAGGTCGCCTCATGCCCTCCTTTGCGGGAAGATCATCGAGGCTCTGCTGCCGCCCCTTTCTCGCACCGTAACCGCCGTACCGATGGGTGTTGACGATCACGTCCTTCATGTCGTACCGCACTGCGGTGTGCCTTTCAGCCGCCTTCTCCGAGCCGAATAGACACGAAAAAAGGGCGGACTCTTTCGAGCCGCCCTTCGGAATCGCTAGCCTGAGACTGATGTCTTAGGTTAGGGGCCCTCCGGGCGGCTGCTTGGTACCGAGATCTTGTTCTGGCTGGCAGAACGTGGGGCTTCCTGTCGGAATCCCAGATAGATCGCGGCCATAGACGGACCACATCGTGTCGGTCGCATTCAGCTTCGACAAACGTGTATGTAGTCTCGTCATGAGTCCGTCCTGGAGGAAAGCCCGGTCTCGCCGGGCGTTGTTTGAGGTGGAGCCGGGGCGGGGTCTCTAACCCCGCTGTACGGCGGCCCGGAGGCCCCGCTGGCCCGGCATGGTCGCGACCCCAGGGCGTTGCCCCTGGACCTCGGCCCCCGATGGGCCGCGTGCACTTTACACTAGGTCGCGGTTGGTGGAGCCGCCGGGAATCGAACCCGGAATTCAAGCTTGCAAGGCTAGCGTGATCCCGATTTCACCACGGTCCCACTGGTGGCCGGGGCGGGATTCAGTACCCGCATCTCCGCCCGCGATGGGCGGCGTCCTAGGGTTGGACGACCCAGCCAGAAGCCGGTTTTAGGCCGGCGAGGGGTAGAATACCCTAAGTTTGGCGAGACGCCAGAGGGAAATCTGGCTTTTTCTCGGTAATCGCAACGGGAAGTTGACGGACGTACAGCACCTTCAGGACGGCTTCACCCTTGTGCTGCTGGGGCGTGCCCTCGAAGATGTACAGTGCGTCGTCATCGAGCTGCTGTTCCACGTGTTCGCAGGCAGGGCCGTACGCAACGGCGTTCCAATTCAAGTCCTGAGACACGTCGTGAATGGTGAAAGTCACGTAGGGGATTTCGCTGCGAGTGGCCAGCTCCTCGGAGCGGCTGCCCGGCACAATGCGTCCCAACATGATCCACTTGCTGAAGCCTTCGCGATTCATTTCAGTCAGCTCGCAGAAGTCCGACGGCCACGATGATCATCGCCATCAGAATGGCGAACAGAGTCGTCAGGAACGTCCCGACGAGATCGGTGCTGGGGAGAGCTGCGACGGTGCCGCCCACGCCGCCGCACAGAGCTGCGAGGACCATCGCGATCATCATCCACCGAAGTACTTGCTTGAGGGCATCCATGAGTCTTTCTCACCACGTCGAAGAATTCGCCGTCCCCGTAGTTGGGGGCAACAACGATGTAACGAAAGGGTTCTCCACACTCCTCACATGAGTCGCCGGCATGTCGCCGGATGTGTTCGATCCTAGCTTGTAGTAATTCTACCACCTCTTCTGGTGACTTGCCATGCAAGTCCACAAAGGTGAATGTGCTGTCATGAGCCATAACTCGTGAGCCTCCGCACAAGGCGGATGCACTGTGCCAGTTTGCGGGCCAACTTCTCGTCAGCGTCTGCAAGCACCGGCAGCAGCAGCTCGGACTCGCTGGCGTAGAGCTGAGCGAAGTCCATGTCTGGCAGGTTGTCCGGATTGACGCCAGTGACCGTCTCACTCAGGTTGTCGATGCGATCGAGCATTTTGAGGCGTTTCGCCCAAGGCGAAGCCTTGGAGAGCTTCTCACGGTCAGCAGCCTTCCTTTCGGCTCGGCGAGCCTTCGACCCGACCGAAGCGTTGGTCAGCTCGCCGACCAGCTCGGCGGTCTGGTGACCGAAGACGGTGCGAATCTCATCCAGAGTGACCGAGGTGTCCTCGACCACGTCGTGGAGCACCGCAGCCAGGAGGACGTGCTTAGGCACGTCGTCCAGCAGGGCCGCCTCCGACATGACACGGAGCGGATGGCGGATGTAGGGCGTCACCCCATCCTTGCGGGTCTGGCCGGCGTGAGCCTTCTTGGCTGTCTGAATCGCCATGTAAAGCAATGTGGGTCCTCCTTGAAAGTAGGTGTGCTTGCACCTAGTTATACCACGTATCGGTCGTCTCATAACAAAACTCGCCCTCGGATCTCGCGATCCGAGGGCGAAGAAAGTTCCGACTAGTTCAGCGATCGCTCAGTCGTTGGCACGCCTGTTCGGAGTACCAGCGGCCTTGAACATCTGAGCGGTGCTCGGGTCGAAGACGCCCATCTGACGCATCAGGAAGACGTTGATGAGGTTCTCGAAGGTTCCCCCGCCGCCCTCGCCGTTGCCGCCAGCGATGAGGAAGCCGGGCGTGCGGGTGTTCGACAGCTCACGAGCGACACCGATGCGAGCTTCCTTGTCGATCTCGGCGAGAACGCGATCATTCTCGGTGATCGCACCAGCCTTCTGGATCCGCTCTTCCTCAGCCGCCGCGAGAACAGTGATAGCCTCGGCGTTGAGTCGTTCGGCTTCCAGGTTGAGTGCCGCAACGTCACGCTCACGCTGAGCGTCGGTGACAGCCTTCTCGGCGATTTCGATCGCCTGGAGAGCTTCCTGCTCGGCAACCGCGACCTTACGCTCGGCCTCGATCGTGAACCGGGCCTTCTCCTTGTTGGCTTCGGCTTCCACCTCGGCCTTCTCGCGGAGACCCTTCTCGATGATCATGAGACGAGCCTGGACCTCCTGCTCCCGCTCGGCCTTCGAGCGTTCCGCCGCGAGAAGGGCGTCCTTCTTCGCAGAGAACTGCTTGAGGGTGGCTCCGTCGTAGTCCGTGCTCTCGATCGAGAACTGAGCGACCTCGATACCGTACTGGTCGAGCGGGGACGCGGTCTCGATCAGAGGATTGCCCTCGTCATCTGTGATGATCTCGGTGGCGAACACGGTGATCGGGTTGCCCTGCGTATCGAACTGGTCCTGGAGCGTCCGCTCCACTCGCACAGTCTGGTACAGACCCTCGGCGAGCTGCTCGTAGACGAGATTGTAGAACTCACCCTTGCGAGCGGACTGGTGCTCAGAGCCAGACATGACCGGACCAGTGACCTTGACGCAGTTGATGAGGTGCGAAATCACAGCCTGATGCACGTTGGCGATGTTGCCGCCGAACTCGCGGTGAAGCTCACGTCGCTGCTCTGCACCCGTCGGCAGACGGTAACGGATGGTGCCGTTCATGGTGCCAGTGCCGCCGTCATTGAAGGTGGCACGCACGTTACTGAAGGTGTCCTGGTAGGCACGGGGCCACGTCCAGACATCTCCGAAGCCCTTCCAGTACCAGCCGGGCTCGTCATGCATGATGATGGTGCCGCCGGTGGTCTGCTCCACCTGCCAGTTGGAGTCGTCGTTCTTCTCGGTGCCGACGACGATAGTGATGCCCAAAAAGAGGGCGACGGCACCCCCGACAATCAGGCCAATGACGGTCCTAGGATTCATCCGACAGAAACTCCTGTGCACGAGTGCGGGAACGGTCGAGAGACTTCTGCTCTCGATCCATGCGGGTCAATTCGTTGCGGACTCCACGCTTCGCAGCTTTGGCGTCCGCAATGTGGTCTTCGACGTTGTCGGGCTTCGGCGTCCAGTCGAGAGCCGCCTTGCTAGCTCGGCTGCGAGTCACAACGCGTGCGACCCAGAGGCCGAAACCCAGAATGAGTAGTGCTAGTAGAACTTTGAAGAGGATCAGCATCAGAAGGGCAGCTCCTTGTCGGAACGCTGAGTCTGACCCATATGACGCTCGGTCAGCGAACCCGGAACGTCCTTCTGATCCTGGTCGAGAGCGAACCGCAGGGCACGACGTTCGCCTTCGATCTCATGTCGACGAGCAGAACCGAGCGGGCGGTCGAGTTCACTGCGATCGTCACTCTCGGCGAGGGCATCGAGGGAACGCAGCTCGGACTCGATCACGTGCTTGGGGAGAAGCGGCTTGTCAGCCATCGAAGATGCTCCTGTGGGGTTGACTGGCGAAGCGAATGCAACGATCCGTCACTACGCCAAGGTAGTGCTTGTCAGGCCAGCCGTAAGTTTTGTATGTGCACTCATTGCTGACCATGGTCACCTCGACGGTACGACCGTCGAGTCCTTCGTATGACGCGGTACCCGGATACGGATGCGATTCCGCAGCCTTCTTCGAGTACCATGCGTGTCGATAGGGTGCGTCCTTGGGAATGGGCTTGCCAGCGTACTCCAAACCCGGCGTTCCCTCTGGGTACCGAATCAGAGCGACGAGACCTAGATCAGTCTCGACATCGATCGCAACCTCTTCGGCGTGCTTCGTCGACTGGCACTCGCATGGAATGTCGGGCTTACCGACGACAGCAAATGCGATCCCGGTGCCGTCGCAGATCTGGCACTTAGCCATCAGTAGTTCCCCATGAGATAGTCGGGCGAGACTACCTTGAGTTGCACTCGTCCAACTTCGGGATGATTGCGGGGCCAGTGAGGCTCAATCACGACGCCCTCACGGATGTGGTCTGCACCCTCAATCAGGGATGGGCCTGATGCCAGCTTTCGGACTCCCTCCACGCTGAATGGGAACAGCTTGTCGAGCACTGGCACGTGTGGCACTCCGTAGATCTTGCAGTAGGTAATGCGTCGCTGCGGATCAACCCATTCGCCGCCAGACAGAATGTCGAAAGCCGCGAACCGCACCGTGTTAGGTGATCCGTACCGAAGTGACTGCACGGGGCCGTAGATCTCGCCGTAGAGTACTTCACCCTCGTTCTCATCACAGAAAGTTCTGATCTCCGGATGAGTCTCGACCGCACGCCACCACACGCTTCGCGGGTCGTACTTCTTCCAGTTGGCACGACTACCGCAGTAGAACTGACCATCTACGGTGACGTATCGTGCGTTGGCCCCGTGGATCTTCTCGGTGACGTACACCGGCTCGTCTTCCTCGAAGAGCTGAGCGGCGTACCTCTCGAAGGACTCCACGTCATACTTGGGAGCCATGACGCGATCAGGCCCGGAGACGTTGTCGCCGCCAGTGACCATCGGCATGGGCGGTTCGTAGCGGGTGATCTGCATCTGATTGATCATGTCGCTACCGATCTGAGGAATGGAGCCCGTTGGCCCTTTCAGTTCGTCGCGGTCGATCGGGATCAGGAAGCCCCAACTCAGCTCACCGCGGAGCCGCACGGGCCTGACGCGGATCCTCTCCTCGTCGCCCTTGGCGGCCCACTCTGCGAAGCGTCGCGGGATCATGTAGTCCGGCGGCACATGGATGCCTCTATCAATCCCTTCCCAGTCCTGCGTGCGGACCACGACCTGACAATCGTCGATGCGGACGATGGACAGTGAGTCAGCGTTCGGATGGGGCAGAAGCGTAATGGGGACTACGGGGATGCGATGGGTGCTCATGCGAATGCGTACTCCTCAACTACTCCTTGTCCGGTCAGGGAGAGTCGGACGGTGAGAGAGTCGTAAGTGTTGGCGACGAGGTTCTCAAGTTGACGCTTCAGGGAAGCCTTGGCTTCGTCGACACTGCCAGCCTCAACCTCATCGTAGGTCGGCATCGAGTGTACCTTAACACCTGATCGGTAGCAGTCCAACGAAACATGATAGGTAAACAGTTCCGGGAGGGGGCGGAGAATCACCACCCTTTCCAGTTTGGAAAGGCTGACGGAGGTATCCTCTTCAGACATACGTCCATAGTAGGCTCTGCCGAGCTTTTGCACGGTTAGACGCCACGTCCGATTGCCACGCCAGTCGGGTCGGCCCTGTGTGATCTTGGTCACACGTCCGTGCGACATGCTCTGTGCCGAGCCCGAGTACACGACAATGTCGCCCACCTTAAACTCGCGATCGAAGTAGTCCTTAGCTGTCACCGTTGTCCTTTACTACGAATCTGTGGCCGCATGCACATGTGGCCGTGGTTGTGATAATGGGGTCGTCCTTGCGACCGCGGCTGCGAACGTGGAGGATCTCGCAGTTGGGAGTGGCCTGTCCCCACATGTGGTACAGATACTCCTTGAGTGTTGCAGTCTCGGACTGGAGCTTCACCAGATAGGCGAAGAACCGGGCGGCTGCAAGCTTGCTACCAGCGGAGTTCATCACCCCAAGTCGTGTGAGTCTGTTCTCCATCGCAAGTTGTCCAGTGTCCAGCCTCGATGATCGGACAGGAGACGATGTGCGTGCCGTCCTGGTCGTGTCGCCAGCCGTGATGGTGGTGTCCGTGGAACCAGAAGCGGGGCCGATACCTCTCCCAGATCGCTCGGAGAGCAACTCGATCAGAGAGGCCATCTCGCAGGGCTGGGTGGTAGTCGGGCCAGCCGAAGCCGTCGGGCCGGTCGTGGGAGATGACAATGTCGATGTCTCCTCCAGCGGATAGGGCCCGATCCAGGTCTCCTTGGCGAATAGATTCCTGACGCCACCAGGAGCGACCTTCCACGCGATGACCGCGATCGACAGAAGTAGCACCCCCCATGAACAGAATTCGAGTGCCTTCAAGGTCGAGAGTACTGCCTCTTGGCTGATATATGAGTCGATCATTGAGATCCCCAGCGTCGATCTTGTCGAAATTCTCGTGGTTGCCATCGATCCAGTGGATCGGCAGATCTGTCTCGGGCGACCAACGAGGACTGCTACCAACCCAGCAATCAGCCAAGTCCCCGACCTGGATGATGTGAGTGATCCCCGGGTCGCGATGTGTGGCTTTGCGGATGGTCTTGTTGGCTTGACGCCAACAGCCATGAACGTCGCCTAGAATCAAAAGCTTCACTAGTACCCCGCTTGCTTCTGGATGCGTCGTTGCACGACGCTTTCGTTCCCATCCTCCTCGACCTGACAGTCATTGCATAGCCGCTTGCGACCATAATTCAAGTAGTTTCGTCGAGAAGAGCACTTCTTGCACACGTCTTCACCGCAGCGAAAGCACGTGGGAATGCGTTGCGGGCGGCCCTGCCAGTGATGGTTGGCAGCCGCTTCGCAAAACTGATCTGCTACGCAGCAGACCTCATGCACGTTTCGGCAGTCGCTTTCTGTTGGTCTTGAGTAGCCTCTTCACTCGATCCAGATGACGGACCATCTCGTCGAGCTGAGCCCGACTCTGAAGCACAGCAGTGCTGTTGCCGTACATGTCGATGTGCACGATAGGGTCTTCGCACATGTTCTGCGTGAACCGGAAGCATAGCCCGGTCGTGCGGTCGGTGTGCTGAAGCTTCGCCATTATAGTCGCACTCCTACTAGGGCGGGGTCCACCTGCCACGTGTCGAGCGTGTTGGATGCACGCTTGTGGTCGTACCAGATATCGAGCACGTCGAACAACTTCCAATGATGTGCGATGTCGAGTCCGTCGCAGTCTTTTGAGTAGTGCACGGCTCGGTCCATCAGGCCATCGCCGTTCTCGTCTGTGACGAGCAGAGCTTGACACGAACCGCTTTCGTGATCACACCCCAGAATGGTCTCGGTACCACTGTCAATGGCCACGTAAGCACAGGGCCAATGATCTAGCCGCCACAGTTTGCCGGCTAGCTGAATTCGCTCGTGTTTGAGTGCAGCAAGACTGAGCAGCACCACGAGCAGATTCACAGAAGTCCCTCCGCCCTGAGTCGGAAGATGTACACGGCGGTGTAGGTTGCGAAGGCGAAGGTCAGTGCCCACACGGGCCAGCGGATCATTCGCCAGACGTTGTTCCAGTCGATGCTCATAGCAGTGTCATTGCTCCTAGTGCAAAGACGATGAGTGCGGCCGGTGCGATGATTCTCTTCATCACCCAATCGCTGAAGCTGTGAGTTTTGCGTCTGGACATGAGCCATACGCAAATGATGACTCCGCAGCCGATCGAGAGGTCGGTGATCACAGTGATGGCCGCCCGGTATCGGGCGTCCCGTATGCCTCCCTGCGTTCCTTGTACATGGCTTCCATCGCTCGGACCGCTGCGAAGAAGTTCTCGGTCTCTACGACCGACATGTCGATGTCCACTTGAGCAGCAAGACCAAACAGACTGACGGTCACTCGGTCCGACTCGTCGGGAGACAGTTCGAGGTACAGCGAGTCTTCGTACTTGCCGTCAGACCGTTCGCCCTCAGAATGAGGGGTGAGGTTGTACTTGAAGATGAAGCGGTCGGTTTTGCTTGACATGTTCTCAGTCCATGCTGCCGAAGCCGAGGGCGAGGCAGAGAATGAAAGCCGCAATGCCGGCCCACCAAGACGCCAGGAGCAACCCGAAGACCACGGGAAACCCGACAAGAGCGATGAAGCCCAACACGAATTGGCAGAAACTTTTCATAGACTAAGTATCGGGCTCATGCCCGCCTTTCTTTACGCTCGAATCCGGCAGATTTCAGGAATGCCTGACCGCAGTGTGAGCCCAGCCACTGGATGACTGACGCTGCGACCTCGCGATCGCGGGGGGAGAGTTCGGCTCGGGTGTTGCCGCGGTCAGGGTCCTGCAACAGATAGCCCAGCACATCGTCGTCGCGACTGGGATTCCGACAGTTTACGTGCTGCCACAGCTCGGCGAGTTTTCGTTCGAGAGGTTCGCGTGAGTAGCGGTGATGATTCACGCCACGGAACTCTGGTCGGATCCTTGTCATTTGGGCGGCACCAGATAGGTGATGATGTACGAGCCTTCCAAAATCCGCGGAGGAGTCCTGACTCCTCGACGACGCTCGGCAAAGGCTACTGCCTCAGCACGAGATTCAAAGGGTCCGTAGCACCGGACTGCGTCATTGCTGTCCACCACCTTGATGATGTACGTGCCCTTGTGGCCCCAGTACCCGTCGAGCAGCTTTCGGGCTTCTGCTTGCTCGGGGTGACCCGGGTCATCTGCAACGATCGCGAGGATTGCCTTCGCTTCTTTTGCCCAGCTCATTCAGGCCTCCGTAGTGCGGCAGCGAAACAGCCGTGGATAGTCCGGCCATCCTGCGTCTTCACCGTGACAATCACGCCGTACTCGTCTTCCGCATACACTTTGGTGATGGTGCAGGGAACGTAGTAGCAGGAGTTGTCACCCTTGTCGCCGCCACCTTCCTGCCATGCGGCGGAGTCGAAGATGAGGAATTCTTGCCCCTCTTCGTAGTCACGCTGATCGAGGATGAAGAGTTCGTCACTCATTACCGGCCTTCGTCGCAGCGAGGGCTCGCAGCAACACCTTTTCGTACTCGTCTTCGTCGGCCATGCCGGAGTCGACACCGAAAAACTGCAAGACGACCTCGACAGCATCTTCGAGACGTTCCAGCTCATTCCTACGAGGGTTGTCCCACTCCTGGATGGAGGCGGGCTTCTCGGCCCAGTCGCGAGGATCACACTCGTTGCTGGCAGCGAACGTGATGTCCATTGTCTGGTTGTCCTGATTGCAGACTGGAACACCGAACGCGTACTCGTGACCCTGGTTGGGAACGTACTTGTCAACCCACTGCCAGAACTCAGCGAGATCGATCTCCAGCTTGCCTTCGTAAGTGGCCATGATGGTTACCTGTCAGAGTGAGGGCGGCGGGCCGCCGGATTCTGTGACTCTTCGAGCTGCGTCTCAAGCTCCTTGCGGCGTCGCACGAGATCTTGAGCGTCCTGTCGCCACTGCCAGGGCATACGACGACTATTGGCGATGTCGTTGAGCAGTGCCCAGATGTCGTCGTGAAGTTCAGGCATCTCTTGGGGTGCCCCTGTAGACTTCGATGGTCAACAAAACAGTGCTCCTGCGAGTAAGGTCACTAGCAGCATAGCTACCAGGATTTGGATGACGATCCAGGTGGCCTGTCGTTGCAGCGGCCGACGCTGGAGGATGCGGTACGGATCAATCACTGCACTGCACCGAGCCATGCTTGCGGATGTCGTCGAGAGCAGCTTGGAGCAGTGCTTGGGTTTCGTCCTTCGCGGTCTTCCAGTGAAGAGCACGGTGCGAGTAGATCACCATCTCGTCCACATTAAGGGGGTACTTCAGGTGCCGCTCGGGGTAGACCTCACAGAGTGCTAGCTCAAGCTGTTTGCGGGTGTAGGTCATAGCTGCTCGAAGTTGAAGGTGCCCTTGAGGCGAAGGTCCCGGAGGGCGGACTTAATTATCTCTACCTGATCATCGGCCACCTGTCCATCAGAAATGAAGCCACAAAAGAGGTCGGAGGCAGCCATTTCGCATAGACGGGGGAGGGTCATGCCCCGCGAGGCGAGGTGGTCGGCGTACGTCTCTGGGAAGACGGCCTGGAGGGCGGCATGGAGATCGGGCTTGGAGTAGGTCATCAGATTGACACCACGTAAACGTGCACGAGGTGAGAGCCAAACCAGTGAACTTGGTGCACTCTGAACTCCGCTCCGCCAGCGACGTGTTCGCCAACTAATTCGATTGGCCACCAAGACGGTGGCCGGAGCGTGACAATGTCATTCCGACGCGGAACGGCGGGGCCAGTCCACGTCTCTAGCTCCTCTTCGCGTCCCCTATGTTCGTGGAACTTAATCGTGACGGTGTGAGTCACTTCTTCAGGCTCCCGTCAGCGAGTTTCTCAAGCAGGAGAAGGAGGATTTCCACGTCTTCGGCATACATGGAGGCGGAGTCGTCGCTGACCAGCTCGGAGAGCGGGATCTCGGATCCGTCGGAAGTGGTGATCGTGTCGTCGCTCTTAAAGCGACCGGTTAGTTTGGTTCGCAGACGCTCGATATTCTGCTCGATCTGATCGTCGATCGGACCAGGACTAGGAGCGTCGAGTTGGTCTTGGAGGCGGGTCAGTGGGTCGGCCGGATCTTTCATCTTACTTTTTCCCGAACCAGAGAGTCACGAAGCAGAAGCAGGAGATCGTCCAACAGGTTGCCTCGCCGACAGAGTCGCCGATGGCGATGCCGAACGTGAGAGAGCCCACAAGACTCAGGATCAGGTTGATGATCCAGTCGTCGTCGTTGCGGATAATTCGGTAGGCCACAGCTATTCCTCGTTTGCTTTGACTGGGCCGAAGTCCTCGAAGGCACGGCCACAGTTGGGACAGAAGTCGAAGCTTGATCCGAAGTACCAGTGACCATGCGTGAGGACGCCGGTAATTCGGCAGATTGCCTTGCAGCTCGGACACTTAATCGTCAGTGTCCCAGTTCGTGGATCCAGCTTGGCATCCATCAGGGGATGTACCAGACGGGGGAGCCCCACTGCGGGTTAAACTCGCGGACGGACGGCACGTAGTCCAGAAGCTCTCTGAGGGCTTCTAGGGCCTTCTCGGCGTCGGCCCTGTCGAGGCCCGGCTTGAAGATCAGGACGGCTCCTAGCTGCTCCTGGGCCGGTTCCTGGGGCTGTTCCATGGGTGGTCTCTGCGGTAAAGGTGCGGAATCGGGGGCGTTTAGCCCTTACGCTTTCAGATCGCTAACCCACTCACCCCCATAGAGGATTCACGAGAGGGTACCTAGGGTATCGGGTCCGAGCCCAGGTTTCTTGAGTAATTAACGGGGGGCGTTCTAAGGCTTTTTGGGGTAAGGGTTTGCTGCGGTGGGGTGAAGTGGGTGGTTGTGGGACGGGGTGGATTAAGTGGAAATCGCAGGTTAATTGCTGTCTCAACACACCCACTAAACGTTAATTTCGCCCAACCCCCCCTACTCCAGCGGCCCCGGACTCTCCACCCCATGGAACAACTCAACGAATCCCCACCCAACGACGGTCCAAAACAGGGCCAAGCCTACCAGTATTGCTAGCCAGAGTAGTGGTACTCTCCAGTCTAGAGTGCTTCTTCGGGTCATAACAGGCCTTTCAGGCAGTTAAAAGTCCGTTCCGAGCTAAATTATCGCCCAAGATCGGCTTCAGGCAAGTAGAAATGCATTCCCATGCAGGAATTATGCACTCTGGAACGCCGAAATCCCCTGGTTTTCAAACCTCGGCTGCATATCCATGCAGAATTCGGCATATTAACCGAACTTCGGCGTAATTCGGCAATCCTGGCGAATTGAAGCAGATCTGAGACGTAATTCGCCGATTCTGGCGATAATAAGTCAGAACTGATGCATTAGTTTGCCCTCAAGCCCTAGCGTGGTACTGTCGATACGTAAGGCCGGGAGCGATTCTCTAACACAGGCAGAGTAATGCGACTAACCATCCAGCACGAGGGCCGCGAACGGGTGATCGAGGTCACGGACACGGACGTGCGGGAGATCAGGGATCCTGGAAGTGCCGCTGCACCCCTTACTGACCCCGGCGACCTGAGCTGGCCCCGCCGGTTCACTTACTCCGTTGTCGAGGACGGCCGGCACGTCGGAAAGACCCTAGTGGTAGATAGTCCGTTCGATCTGGACGGCTACAAGGAGATCTTCGGCAAGCGGTTCAGGATCTCGGCACGACAGGCTATCGAGATGGGGGTCTCGAAAGCAGATAATCCGGATCCGGCCCAGGTTCAGGACGCCCGGGAAACTTGCCTGATGCTGTGGATCCAGGAGCACAGCGAACACGTCTCGACCAATGCTTGAGCTGTGTGGGGTTCTCGCTTACTTGCTGCTGTACTTCATGGGGTATCTGGTTGGGCTCGGCCTGATGATGGGCGTGATTGGTCCGTCCGACCAGACGATTCTGCGGTGGTGGGGCCGCTAGAAGTGTGGCGTTCGCCCTTACTTAATCCTGGCGGTCTCAGCTTTTCCCTTACTTAGCCCGCCGGCCCGGCGGAGCCGGGCTCCGGCCTCGCTGGCTCGGAAGCATCTTCCCGGTGCCCTGCACCGGAAAGGTTTGCCGGCTCCCCCGCCGCGGTCCTATCTGGCCGTACCACCCAGCGGTACTCCTGGCAGACCGGGTGGCCGCTACCCTCCGCGGCGGGGAAGGCTGACTCTCCTGGGGGGCGTTCCTCGCGGCAGTCAGCTACCCGAGGCCCGACGCCTGTCACTTGCCCATGGTTATCGGCTGCTCCTCTCTGTGTCGGGGTCGGCGTTCCGTCCCCTGCCACACCATACTTCGGCAATCCCTGATGTCAACTTGAACGATTCCTCAACTTAATTATCCGCTCAAGAGCTGGACCGACCGCCCCGATATGGTAGACATGGACGACGCCCTCCGAGCACTGGCCACGCTAGCTAAGTGGCTGATCTGCATTGTGCTGCTCGGCTGGATCGTGCGAGTCCTAAGAGTACTGGCGGGAGCGGACTGAACCATGGTCGAGATCGAATTCACAACCGAGGCGAATCCCTACGCTTCTGCTGCGGAGCTGGAAGCCGCCCGGATCATGGATCAGTGGCGACACATCCTCTCGCGACTCCGGACCCTGCGTGCGACTCGCGAGGAGTGGAACGCAATCCGTACCGAGATCGTCCTGATTCTGAACGCTCTGTGGCTGGCTGGCCAGAAGGTCAACGGTGCGGGCACGCGTGACGAATGGGCGAAGGGTGCCACCGATGCTATCGGCTCCTTCTGTGATAAGCACGAGCCGCAGCCGCCGATGTGCAGTACGCCCGAGGCGGAACAGATGATCCGTCAACTGATGGAGTGTCTGGTCGCCGAAAAGATCGAGGATCGCTCAAGTTCTGGTCCCGTCTGGTCGATACATACTGTGTCGGGCGAACGAGTCGCCCAGCACACGGAGCGAACAGATGACCGACCGCATCACGCAACTGGAAGCCGAGATCGCCGAGAGCTGTGCGATCCTGTCGGAGCTGGACGCGGCGGTGTACGCCGGGGATCTGAGCGAGGACGAAGCCCGGGAACACGTCGAGTTCGCAATGGCGAAGCTCGCGAAGGACGAGGAGGAATTGCATGCTCTCCGCCGGTGATTCCATCCGACTGGTCCCCACCTCCCGCCATGGCCGTAACCGCATCCGGGAGGCTGGCACTGACCTCTTCGAGGTCGTGAGTGTCGTCGGACAGATCGCGTGCCGCCCTGGCAAGGGGCATGCCGCACTCGTAGAAAACGACAAGGACATTCGCTGGGTCAATCTTCGGGACGACCCGGATTTCGAGATTCAGAAAGTCGGCGAGTAAGCCGATAAGTAACTGTGGCGGGCACGAAGCTCGCACCATCATCCCTCAGAGGAGTACGAGTACCATGGCCGACCAGAAGAAGAGCACCTACCGCAAGTGGAACGCCGGGATGCCCGTCGAGGACGGCGTCTACCTCCTGGCCCGGAAGAACGGCAGCAACCTCCCCACCCAGGGCCGCCTCGTGCGGGCCGTCCAGCTCGGGCCGCGGACCATCCTCGCCGACCTGGAGACCGGTGCGGACGTGGAGGTCCCCGAGGACTCCTCCGGCTTCTTCCACTTCCCCCTGCCCGTCATCCGCGAGCCGAAGGCGGAGTCCACCTCCGAGAGCTGAGCACTCCTCTGGCGGGGTCGGGCAGAGCATCGCCCGGCCCCGTTTTTGACCCTCGCAAAACTCAGGAATCGTGCTAAAGTTCAGCAATCGCCGAGACGATAAGTAGAGAGCAAGGGGCAACGAGCCTCACACCCAACACTCAGGAGCGAACGATGACCAGCACGATGACCACCGCCTCGATCTTCGGCAACCTCTCCCGCGAGGTCCCGGCGGACGCTGTCGAGAACAGCGAGAAGTTCCTGGAGGCCGTCGGCCTGGACTACGAGGTCGAGAAGACGCCCGCCTACGGCGTGCAGAACGGCGACGACGTGCCGAGCGTCGTCAAGAACCAGCACCACCTCCGCCGCTCGGACGGGCACATCGTGTCCCCGCACACGGTCACGGACATCTACGTCCCGCTCCAGCCGAGCGACCTCACCGCGGTGCTGGACTACCTCGTGTCCGAGGGGTTCGTGAAGTACGACTCCGCGTGGCTGACCCACGATGGGCAGCGGGAGACGATCGCCTGCCGGATGGACTTCGACAGCCCGATCCCCGGCGACAGCTCGCCCATGCACTACTACCTCCTGGCCCAGAACGCTCACGCGGCGGGTGCGGCCAAGTTCCGCGGCTTCGGGTTTCGTCCCGGCTGCTCGAACATGTTCGCCAGCCTCTTCGCTTGTGCTCTGGCCTTCCGTCACACCACGAACATTCGGAGCCGCCTGGAGTTCGGTCGCCGCCTGATGGAGCGGATCACCTCCAACGCTCGGTCGGTCGCCGAGAAGATGGGCAAGCTGGGGTCGGCGAACCTCGCCCAGCACGGTGGCCTGGAGCGGGTCGTGGACTTCGTCCTCGGCATCCGCGACGCGGAGAAGGTCTCCGCCCAGAAGGAGACGCAGCGGGCGGACCTGACGGCTCGGGTCTGCGATCCGACCCAGCACACCTACGGCCGGACGCTGTACGACGTGCTGAACGCGGTCACCTCGCAGAACACGCACTGGACCTTCGGCCGGGGCGGCAAGACGCCGCAGGGCATCATGTCCAGCCTGCTCGACAGCTCCCGCGGGGACTTCGAGCGGGAGGCCTTCAAGCGGCTGTGCACGCTCGCGGGCTGCTAGTCGGACGCCGGGGGCGGGGGACTTGCTTCCCCGCCCCCCGGTGGTATTCTTAGTTAAGATCGGGAGAGCAGATGCCGAGAAACTCAGTAGCAGGAAAGAGGGGTGGTGCCGGAGGACGCGGTGCCCCTCCTGACGTATACTCGCCATTCGTGGACATCCCCGAGGGCGAGGACGCCGATCCGCTCGGAGCGGTTGGCGACGCGATCAAGTGGTTGATCTATCTAGTACTGTTCGGATGGATCATTCGAATCTGCAAGGTGGTCCTGGGAATTGGTGACTGACGAACTCGGCGAGCTACGCATTCAGGTACAGCGGCTGGAAGACCAGCTCTGTGAGGAATTGCGGGTGGAGCGGCATGCACGCCACCACGACGACCTCACGGGGATGCCCAACGAGCTGAGCCTACAGAAGCACCTCAAGCGGACCAGCGGTTGCTGGTTCGTTGTCTGCGATCTCGACGGGTTCAAGGCCTACCAGGACAAACGCGGTTCGCACAGGGCGGGGGATAAGGTGCTCTGTGCGTTCAGCCAGTTCCTACAGAGCTGCACTCGCCAGAAGGACGATCGCGGCAAGGACGACGTGCGGCGACGCATGGCGTGCAGACTGCACGGCGACGAGTTTGTGGTCGTGACGCAGACGCAGGAAGGGGCCGAGGGCATCGCCCAGCGAATCCGCGGCTGGTCGTTCAAGGGGCAGGTAACCTCCTCGGTCGGCGTGGGCCGTACGATGGCACTGGCAGACGCCTCTATGTACCGTGCGAAGAGAGCGAAGCGATCCGCCAAGCGGGTGCGGGTGCTCAAGTGGGTGCTCGGGGCTGTCGCTCTGGTCGGACTGGTCTGGTGGTCGCCACTAATTAAGACTCAAGTCTTGTCCTGGTTCTGACGATAGTGTATTAGTGCAGGGCAACCACCCCCAGGAGCGAACCATGCCACGACGAATCAAGAAGCCTCGACGACGCACCACCGAAGAGGTGATCGCGAGCATCCGCAAGCCGACGGCCCCGCCCAGCCGGAGCCATGGCGACGGTCGCAAGGCTGCCGACAAGAAGGCGTGCCGCCGAAAGGTCCGGCACGACGACGACTAAACAGACGTGCCCCAGGGTTAGCGGGCTTTCCCCAGGTGCATGTTAGAAGCCCGCCGGGCCGGCTTTAGCAGCGGAGCCGGGACTCGTTTGAGCTGCCGGGGTGGTTGACCTAATAAGTCAGCCGCCCCGTTTTCGTTTCAAGTTCTAGCCCAGAAATGCCGATAAGTAAGTATGCGTCCGCATTTTCGGAACTCTTAGGCTGTTCTCGCCCCTGGTCTCCTTTTCCGGAGCGGTTGCCGATCGCCGCTACTACATCATCGGCAGACTCACCGCCAGACTTGAGACATTCCTCAAAGTTAGTTATCTCTCAAGTTCAGGGATTCGTGATACGATACTGTAGCTATGAGCTACCCGGACAACCCCAAGTGGGGAGCGTGACATGTGGGAGCAGATGATCAACGAGCTGGTCGAGCGTGCTCTGGCCAAGTGCTATCCCGGCGAGGATGCCCGGGTGCGTGCTTTGGAGCGGAAGGCTCTGGAGGGCGACGAGCGAGCCCGCAAGGTTCTCTCCGATATCGCCTCAAGAAGCGAGGAGCAGTAGCCGATAAGTATTGTGGCGGGGACGGACGGAACCTCTGACCGCATGTAACAGCACGGCTGACCACTGACCGCACGTTTCCCGACCCCGCCGCACTCATCACAAGGAGCGAACGATGCACCGACTGATCAAGATCCGGAACGACTGGAAGCAGGCACACGACTTCAACTGCATGCTCTACACTCGCGACCCGAGCGAGCAGAACGAGCGAGCGTTGAACCTGAGTGCCGAGGAGCTGCGACGGGCCGAGGCGGATGTCGCCGCCATGTTCAGCAACGCACTCCTTTCGAGCCCCGCCGAGGATTCCCAGGGCTGCCCGGTGGGGAACTAGAAACCCTGTGCCGCTCCCCCGGGACACGTTCCTGGGGGGCGGCTGTGAACCGATCACGATGGGGTTTGGTGTAGTGGAGCACGCCTTTGTTAGACCTGGGTGCCTGATCAGTGGCCAGGGTGGCAACACGGTAGCTTGATCAGCTAGCGTGCCCGGCTAAGCAGGCTGGGAGCGAGGAGTCGGGTTCAACCCCCGGCAACCCCACCCTTTCAATTCTTAAGGAGCGAACGATGTGCTGCGAAATGTGTGAGCTGTGCTGGAGCTGCCAGCGAGAGGCGGACGAGAAGCAGGATCGCGAGGAGATGGTCGCGACCGTCAAGGAGTGGAACTGGAACCTGAGCCCCGCCGAGGTCGCTCAGCAGATCAGGCAGCTCGACGGCCGTTGGTCCGAGGAGGACATGGTCGAAGAGGTTCGCAGTCAGTATGGCGAGGACGCTGCGTGGCAGGTGGAGGATGTTCTGGCAATCCTCTAAAGATCGGCGGCTTTGTCGCCGATAAGTAGTGTGTGAGCGAAACACAAATGGAGCGAGCACACATGTACACCGACCTCGAAATGCAGACCGCCAATCGCACCTCACGCAGCCGCGGGGCTGTGGGTGCGAATCCTCTCGTCTACCGCTACTTCCGCGAACGTTGCTACAGCAAGGGCCTCAGTATCCTCGACTTCGGTGCGGGCAAGGACGCCGTCCACACCCACAAGCTGCGGGCCGAGGGCTGGGAGCACGTCACCGCCCACGACTTCGGCGACAACGTCAACGAGAACCACGACCCCGACGCCCTCCGGCGTCAGTACGATGTGGTGCTCGCGTCCAACGTCCTCAACGTGCAGCAGTGTTGGGGAATGATGCGGGAGACCATCGACGACATTCTCCACGCGACGCGTCCGGGCGGTGTGGCCATCGTGAACTATCCGCAGAGCCCGCGGAAGTGCGATCTGTCGCTCGCGGACGTGCAGACCCTACTCCTCGATCGGTTCGAGGAAGTGGAGAAGAGGGGTCAAGTTCTGGTGTGCACGCGTCGATAAGTACTTTGGCAGGGAGGGGGATGCCAAGTTCAGGGCGAGCCCCTCGGCCCAGCGGGTTTCAAGGGGTGCCGGGTACGGAGTATGCCCGGTGTGCCCTCCCTGCCAAGACACAACACCAGGAGCGAAGCGACAATGAGCGACGCAATCACTCTCACCGGCCTGTATGGCCGCAAGACTCAACTGGCCCACGTGGACGATCTCGACTCGGTCCAACTTCAGGAGCTGGGCCTGATCAACGAGAACCTTTCGGTTCGCCAGAACGCGGACCGTGCGTGCAAGACCTGGAACCACGCCGCTCGACTGGATGAGCGAGACCGAGCGAGGACTGGTCGCATCGATGCTCGCTGGTGGTCCCGTCGTCGACAGGCGATCGCCCGCCTCCGTCGCTACGCGAAGCGACTCGCTCGGTTGCACATGGCCAACAGCGGCTTTCCCGCCGATCTGATCAGGTGCAATTGATGAACGACAACAGCACTCCCAACCTCGACGAGATCGCTCGCCGCGGACGACACTGGGACGAACTCCTCAAGACCGAGTGCCACCCATGTGGCCTCAATCACACCAGTGGCACGCAGTGCCAGGAATGGCAGGAACAGCTCCGGCGAGTCCGGGAAAGGGCAAAGCGACTGTGCGGAATCTGATTCTCGGAGCCATGCTCCTCGTCGTGTGCAGCTCGTGCCGCATGCCGGACATGTTCGCCGTCTCGCCGTACTACGGTGACAACGGCGGCTTCAGCAACAGCGGCCTGGATCACCAGGAGTGGGGTGTGGGCGTGAGTTTCACGTGGGACCTCAACCCGGGCCGGTACACCGACAACAGCAGTAACGCAGACCTCAAGCACCTCCTTCTGAACGGGGACGGCTCGTACTGGGTGCAGGACTGTCTGGAGAACCTCGAACACAACCCTCAAGAAGCCGCCGACGATGAACGAAGAGAAGCCGATGGATGCGGGGATGGTCTCTCGCCTTATTTCCAAGCTCGCTGCACGGGTTGCAACGGGCGAAAGGACTGAGGCACAGGTCCGAGCCACCCTGTGGGGGGCACTGGACGCCATCGGTGGGGAGTTCACCTCGGCGGACGTGCTGCCCCTCCTGGACCAGAAAGATGATGTGTCCGTCCGACTGGCAGGCATGCTCGACCAAGACTCAACCGGCGGGTTCGCAGCACTACTGCAACACCGCCGCAAACTGGTGAACGACATGGGGGTCTGATTCACTCGCTCCGAGTCAACTCCCACGCTCAACAAGTCGCGGGCCGTACCCGATTCGCTCCCGGGTGCGGCTCGCTTCTTTCGTGCCGGACCTCAAAATTGCTTGAGTGTCGCGATTCGCCTTTAATAGGCGGCAGGGAGGACGGGCGTCCAGTTGGTCGCGGGACCGGTGGTCGGAACTTTCTTCCGACTGCGACAGAATGACATAGGAACCGTTTTCCCGGCAAGGTGTTCCCCTGCCCGGATACGGCATCGTCTTCCCTATCGTCATAGCCCGGCTCGGATCTTTAGCCCGAAATAACTTTCGGCAATCCCTCAAGTCTGCTAGCCCGATCGCCGATATGTAGTATGTTGGACAACGGCAACCACGAACGGAGCGAGCGAACGATGATTCTCCCCGGGCAGGATGGCAAGCGATACCTACTCCCCTGGAAAATCCGGATTCGCGTTGGGCGATTCCTCAAGTCTCGCAAGCGATCGGCCGATAGGTAGTCTAGCAACGCAACGCAACCACGGAGCGAACACAATGGCCAAGCTTCTCACCTCCCCCGGATCGAACCCTAAGACTCGCAAGTCGCTTGCGGCGGACGGGACCTTGACTTGGATTCTTCACCTCGCCCCCGCGAAGTCGGCCGGAGTCGGGAATGTCTGCCCGAACGCGTCGCTCGGCTGTCTCGCGGTTTGCTTGAATCTCGCGGGCCGTGGGGGCATCGTCAAGGCGGGCGAGCGGACGAACCCGATTCAAGAAGCACGAAAGCGGAAGACTCGGGAGTTTGCGAGCGATCGGGACGGTTTCCTCGCGAAGCTTCGCCGCGAAATCCGCAACGCGATCCGACTCGCTGAAAAGGAAGGATATTCCGCGAGTTTCCGTCTCAACGGAACGTCCGATCTGGAATGGGAAACGCTCGGCATCATGCAAGAGTTTCCCGGAATCCAGTTCTATGACTATACCAAGTCGGCCGATCGCTACTCGGCATTTCTTGCCGGGAACTTCCCTCCGAACTATCACCTCACGTTCTCACGGAGCGAAGACAACGAGCAGGAAGCAATTTCCTTCCTCGCCGCGGGCGGAACCGCTAGCGTAGTGTTCACGGACGCACTCCCCGAGACCTATCGCGGGTTCCCCGTGCACAATGCGGACGCGTCCGACTATCGGCCGAACGATCTTCCCGGCTGGCAAGGGCTCGTTTTCAAGGGAACGAACGCTCGCAAGCGAGCGGCGGAAGAATCCGGATTCGCTGTCAAGTCTGCTAGCTAGTCTGCCGATAAGTAGGTTAGCGGGGCAGCGAACCGGTCGCCCCACAAGGAACCACGGAGCGAACCATGCGAAAGTACTTCCGACTCTTCTTCGTCGCGACTCTGGTCTTCGTCGCTGTCAAGCTTTTCGTCGCCGCCCACGGTTTCGCGAACGCGGTTTCGTTCTAATGTTCGCGACCTATGACGATGCCGCGGCGGCGGAAATCTCCCGCTCGGAAGCCGAGCGAATCATCGGGGACCACGATTGCGAGGGATGGCAAACGTTCCTAGCCGACATCGGTGACAAGGAAGTCTATTCCGGTCAGGAAATCCTGGATTGGCTAGGGTACTGAGCGGGAAAAGCCGATAGGTAACTTAGCAACACGGCCAAGGAGCAGGGGAGAGAACAAACTCATTTTTCGAAAGTGCGAACGGATTTCCCCCCAGCGTCCCGTGGCAGCCGGACTAGCTCGCTCTGCTCGCGGGCCGTTGTCCTGTACAGTACCTATCGGCAAACCGCCCGCTAGACTTGAGTCGCTACGCTAGAAAAACAAAGTCGGGGAATCGCTCAATTCTGCTAGCCCGTTTCCCGATAGGGTGTACAGTGGAGACACAAGCAACCGCAACCACGGAGCTAGCACGATGACGAACACCGACACGATCGCCGCACTGCGGACCACCGATAATGACTTCGCCCGCTCGCTCGTTCGGCAGTGGGATCGCAAGGGTCGACTTTCAGATCGGCAGTGGAGTGCGGCCCGCCGCATGCTGAGCCGTCCGGCTCCGGTCGCAACCGAGCGAATCGCGTTCGATGGGATCGCCGCCCTTTTCGCCCGTGCTTCCTCGGCCGACCACGGTCGCCCGCTCAAGCGAGCCCGAATCACTCTCCGCACCGCGGACGGTAAGGGGCTCGCTCTGTCGGTCGCTGGCGATCGCTCCCGCTACCCCGGACACGTGCACGTGTCGGACGGGGGAGACTACGGTTCGAACGTCTACTATGGGCGGATCGCCCCCACGGGCGAGTTCTTCGGTCGCGAGACCATGCCGGACAGCGTTCGCACTCTGCTCGGGGAATTCGCCGCGGATCCCGTTCCCGTCGCGATCGCATACGGTCGCCTCACCGGGGCATGCTGTTTCTGTCAAAAGACCCTCACGGACGCTCGCTCTGTCACCGTGGGCTATGGTCCGGTTTGTGCCGATAACTACGGTCTCCCCTGGGGAGTCTAGAAAGAATCGGGAATCCCTCAAGTCTACTTGCCTCCCGCCCGATAAGTAGTATAACAAGGGCGGGGGCAAACGGCCCCCCGACGCAACGCGACCACGGAGCGAAACCATGCGACGACTCGACCTCCCCACGATCTGCCGACTCGGGACCATCGCGATCGCTGTCTACACTGTCTCTCACCTCATTCTCGCCGCTCAGGCCTTCGCGAATAGCGTCGCGAGCGGATTCTGAGGAATCCCTCAAGTCGGCCCCTCCGGGAGCCGATAGGTAACATAGCGGCAAGGGGCCGCAGCACCCGCAACCACGGAGCGAAACAATGGACGAACTTCTCACGATGATCCGCACCGCCCGCGAGACCGGCACCACGATCGACGTGGACCGAGCCGAGAATCTGGCCGAGCAGGCTTTCGCCGACGACGACTCCCGGGACGCGATCCTGGAATCGGTCGCTCGGCAGGACGGGAACAATCTTCAGGGGGCCGAGTGATGCTGCGGATGATCGACACGACCACGGGCGAGACCACCGATTCCTACGGGGCGACGCTCGCCCTCGGCCCCTTGGGCTGGACTCTCACCTATGATCGGGACTATCCCGGTCCGCTCGGGGGCGAGACGCACAATCTCCCCGCCGCACACTACCCCCCTTCCTGGGATTGGCTCGACGTGGCCGCCGCCCTCACCGCTGCCCGTGGGAACGATCTTCCCTCCCTGAACTACGGATTGGCCTCTAGCTGAAACCCGAATCTGTCGATAGGTATGGTAGCGGGGACAGGCCTTCGATCGCCCTTCCGCACTAGGGCATGCGGGCCGCCCGCTACCTACCATCTTCCGCAACCACGGAGAAACACAATGTCCACCCGCACCGTCACCGTCTCCGAGCTGGCCTCGATTCTTCTCCAGAGCAAGGGCTCCCGGTTCGTGGGTCTCACCGCCGAGACCACCCCCCGAGCGAACAAAAAGGGCCGTGAGGATGGCCAGCCGAATCCCTTCGGTCGCATCGTCAAGCGTTCCCGTGTCCGGGGGATCATCGGGTTCAAGTATGAAAACTCGGTCAACAATCAACGGGAGCGGGAGGACCATCCCGAGGCGGGCGAGTTTGTGGCCGAGGCCCGTTCGTGGGGGCATCGGGTGGACGGAACCCCGGTTGTCCTGCACAAGGGAAAGAAGAACGGGGAATTCCGTGCCTACCTGGAGGTCAAGGTGGACGGGGCCTCGGGGACCACGTACGTGGCCGATGGGCGGGAGGTCGACCGGCAGGACGTGGCTCAGTACCTTCCCAAGTCCAAGGGCTCAGAGCGGCAGGACGTGGACGCTCCGGTGATCCTCCGGGACTATGCTCTGGAGTCGATCCGGGAGATCCGCATCGGTGGGGAAACCCTCACTGTGGTGGACGGATAATAATCCGGGATTAGCCTCTAGGTAGCTTGCCCCTCTGCCGATAGGTAGTATACTGAGGCAGACAGGCAACGCTACCACGGAGCACACCACAATGACCACCCGCAACACTCTCCCCCGCATGCTGGCCAAGCGAATCAAGCGAATGAGCACCACGGAGATCATGGTGCGAATCGGAATCGACACCGGGATCATCGTGCTGGCCTTCTGTCTCGGAGCTTGGCTCTTCTGAGACCGCGACGCATCCGACCCTCACCTCCCGCGGGCTGGCGGGGGTGGGGGTTTTTTCGTTCGGGGGCATAGGAGTGAGAAAATATTTCCGGGGCGGGGTCCACAAACACACGGGCCCGATTTTTCAAAAGGTATGTGCCAAATCCGCACAGTGGCAGCAAGCTGCCCCTAGGCCACAGGAGGGTCTAGTGAGTCCAAGACGACGAGCCACGACGGCTTCCCGAACCCGCACACCCGGCACGGGATCAAGTCGAGTCAGCCTGGGGCTGTCTTCCCCGTCTCTAAGGCGATCGCCAGATCTCCATCACCTCGTCGTCCCACCTGTAGCAGCTCTGCTCCAGGTTGTCGGGGTCACTGCAAGGACAATTATCGTTCATCGTCGATTTTCACCATCTCGGGGATCGTGACGTACTTTCCCCAAATCCTCCTCTCATTGTGCAGCCGCACAACAAGATCTCCCACCGCCTTCCCTAGGTCTTCCCCATACCCGACGGGCGGCGATCCCGGCAACTCCGGACAGTCGGCGTACCACTGCCCGTCCCGTCGGCTGATTTCAATCCTCATGCAAGCCTCAATCCGTATGTGCTGGTCCTTTTGCAGAAGGTCCACCATGCGGTCACGTAACCGCCTTTGTCGATTCCCCTCTTTTGGATCACTTCGTCCAACTCGGTGGGCATCATCCAATAGGACTGCCCCGTGCTAGGATCCTTGACGGACGCCCCCTTCGCAGAGACTCTGTCGATGCGGAGTGTCGCCTGGAAAGAGGTATTATCCCTCCAGAAGGCTTGCCGGCGGCGAATGTACCCGTCATGGGCGAGAAGGTCGCCGGTGGGTCCGAACGGGATCTGGTAACTCATGTCATCTGCTCCTGGCGTCGCTGCTCAAGGTTGCAGGCCTTACAGTGCCGCACCTGCACCGAGAATGACTCGATGGTGCGATCTCGGAAGATCGGGTGAAAGTGATCGATTCGGCCACCATCCTGCCACGCCGGCCAATCATGTCGCACGCCAAGATGCTTGATCTTGCCGCAGCTCCGGCACTGCACCCGCTCGTGGCAGTCGACGATCTCGGGCTCACTCCAGTCGTGGAGGATCCACATACACCACCTAGTCGACATCTTCCTCGGCCTCCTCTCGAAGAATCTCGTTCGGGTCGAAACCGAGTTCGGTGCACAGTCGGGCACTATATCCTGATCCCAGACTCGTCATGGCCCCCACATAAGACCATCGCGGTTGGCCAGGATCGATGCCGGGACAGTGTTGTAGCACGGACTGGAGCAGACCTTTGTAATTGAAATGCGGGACTGCGTCGTAGCCCTCGCCTTCCAGAGTGTATCGCGGTTCACTCACAAGCAAGTCCCCTGTACAGCTCTCTTGGCGGGATCTCGGACAGCCCCGACATCTGGCCGTCGTTGACCTCGATTAGAATCCATTCCCCGGACTCTGTCCGGGCGATATCCAACACGAAGAAGTTCGCGTGATGACACGCGACAAACGCCGCTCGCTTTGCGAAGGCGAGCATGTCTGGCGGCGGAGTCTTATTCTGCTGGATGATGGAATCATCAGCAGAGGACCAATAGTACCCGGCCGCCACTAACTTGCTGCCGAGGAAGAAGCATCGCCATTCGTTGGTGAACGGCAGGCCGTTGATGCCCACCTCGAAGGTCTCCAGCGGCACGTACTGGCGATAGACAAGGCCTTGCTCGCCAATCATCGAGTCGCTCGCCAGTCGGCTTGCGACTTCTAGTGCCGCCGACTTGTCGGCCGCAAACATGTGCGTGTTCCACGAGTACTTGCGAGAGTTCGTGGCACCTTTGACCACATATGGCCCTTCCGGGGCCATGTGGAAGTCGTGCTCCCGCCATGTCCGCGGGGTGAACTCACGAAGCGACTCATACCAGTCGAAGTTGGCAATCCACTGATGCTGGGCGTGCGAGTTGATCAGCCAGGATCCCGTGGCGAAGAGATCCTCTTCCAGCTCGCGGTAGAAGGGCAGGACAGAGTAGCGGCCGATCACGCACTCCCCCTGAGGCACCTTGGACCTCTGCCGTTCGACAGGAAAGTACTCGGACGCAATCCGGGCCTCTTCCTCGAACTCGGGTGAGCCATCACTCCTGAACAGGATCGTTGTCTTCATCGACCGCTTCCTCGGGAAATATGGCTTCATAGTGGCCGTTGGAGTACACCCTGACGATGCCGCCGTCGGGTAGTTCCGGGATCACCGGCCCGTACCACTGGATGTTCATGCCGTCCCGAACTAGGCGGCACTCCTCGTAGCCGATCGCATAGATTCTGCCGAACTCCTCTCCCGTCTCTTCTTGTCGGACGGGATCGAACCGATATATCCTAAGAAAGTTGTCCTGCGGGATCCGGCAGAAGTAGATTCCCGGTGCAGTCGGCATCTCGTCGGACCACGAGAGCACGAGGTCAGTGATAATTTCAGTCATCCTTCGTCTTTCCGCAGCGTCGACACTCTCTGTACATCGCCCAGGAGTCACGGCGAGGCTCAGACCACACATGCCAGAGCCCGAGACACCACTTGCCGTCATTCAGCGGCTCGACCGGTGGGTACACCTCTGTTTCGCACGCGTCATTGCCGAAGAGCTGCTGGAAGTGCTTGCAACAGAGGAAGGCGTGTGGGACTGTCTGCCCCTTCTTGACGGCCGATGGGCGGACTTTGTGAGCGGCCACATCGCGGCACGTGATGCAGTACTCGCCGCGGACAGTTTTCGAGACTTTGTGTTCGATCATGGAAGCAGGCGTAGCCACGCCGCGACATTATCGGCAACGTCGAGTCGCGAGTACAGGCCGGCAGGGATAACCCGGCACGTGTAGTCGTGGACCAAGAACGCGTATGCGATGCCTTCCACTTCCTTCATCAGCCGGGTCATGTCCTCACGTGTCAGCCGGCTGTCGGTGTGGAATAGGATCTGTCGGTCTTGAACCTCGGAGCGGGCTGGAAACTCAGTCTGCACTTGCATCATCTGCTCCTGATACGACTAGACAACTTGCAGTATCCTCCCAGCGGATGGTCGGAAGGTTCTGCGACATCAGGCGGGCACCGACAAGGTCCCGACCCCAGGTATTTCGCCAGCGAGATTCGCTCGTAGCGATACGCTTCAGAACGAGGTGATCCGGGTGGACTTCGACCACCCGGGCCAGATTCAGCATCCGGGTGGACAACGAGTAGACTACCTCGTCGCCAACCTTGATTGTGCGGCCGAAGAAGTCCTTCATCTTGCCACCTCTACTTCCGCGTCGCCCCACTGACTTTCCAGCGTGACGATTTCCGTTGGGATCTCGGTGGCAAGATGTTCGACATCGCTCCAGTCCATGTTGTTGCGGAGCCAGTCGATCGCTTCGTCGGCACCCAAGGCCTGTGCGTCCGCGAACGCCGACGTGAAGGAGACCTCCTCCCGCTCGCTGTAGTAAGCTGCCATGCTCTTCTGCGGCACGCTGAGCGGGAGGCTGAACTTTCGGCCGTTGGGGAAGGTGATCGTGATGTTAGTCATGCTTCTTCTTATAGTCGGTCTCATAGAAACCGCTACCCTTGAAATGCGTTGGGGTGGGTTGGATCTGCCGCTCAAGCTTGTGCCGGCCGCAAGCCTTGCACTTCCGCTTGGGTGCGTCAGTCATTCGCTGTTCAACTTCGCTGTCTTGGCCGCAGGCCATGCAGCGATAGACGTACGTAGGCATCAGGCGTACCTCGTGTTGCCGGTGCGATCGTACTGCTCGAACTGATACACCTCGTGATCGTAGATGCGAAAGATGCCGGAGTTATCGCGGAACCGCCAGTGCGTCTCGGCCACCTTCGAAATGTGTGGGGCCGCATTGAGCCAGCCTTCAATCTCGTCGAGAGTCGCGATGGTGTTCGTAGCAACGTTAACGAAGTAGTTCGCGATACAGCTTCCCGCCGGCACGATGTCACTGGTGAGTTCCCAGCGATCCCAGAGGGTGGTAGCGGGATACATGTGGAACTCGTCGTGATTACGCGGCATGCCAATACGAGACCCGTCTTCGAACATGATCTCCCAGTGGATTTCCTTGCTGTCGCCGGTGAGAAATTCGCAGCCCGGAGCTACTTCACCCATCGACCCCCATACTTTAGCCTCTTGGGTACCCACATAGTCCTTCGCCTTCCACATTCGCGGCTTTTCGAAGTTGTGTCCATAGTGGATGTAGGACAGGGTGGCGATGTCCCAGAAGCGAGTCTTCTGACCCAAGATCACTCCGTCGACCGGAGTGTCCGATTCTCGGCAGATGCAGGGGATGTCCGGCCCCTTCAAGGTGGGGTAGGCGATGCCGGTTCCGTTGCAGATTTGACAGGTCATCCCCTAAACCCCCTTGGGGCAACACAAACGAACTGTTCGCCCGGCAGCTCGGCTACCAGAAGTGGCCGCACCTGTTTCTTCCAGTTCAGGCCGCCTAGGCCACAGCCTAACGGCGGGAGGTAGATTCTGTCCGGCGGACAATGAATCGCGATCTCCCGGAGCGTCTGGCAGCCGCTCCGGATTAGCTCTATGTCGGCTTTGTCCCGCCAGTCGTCTTTTGTTGGCAGGCATACGATCCCGATCTCCTCGAACCATTCCACCTGGGGTCCGGTGGTCCAACAGTTGATAGCCCTGCCCAGCATAGCCGGGAGGGCTGGATGTTTCTCTGCCGCTTGCTTGGCTACTCCGGCCCCCATGACGGCTTTTCCGTCCCGCCGCACAACGCAGTTGGTCGGCACGACGATGATCCCGTCACAGTCCCAGAGGTTGCCGAACTTTCCCTTCATTCCATCAGTTCTACTAGTGTGCCCAGGGGCTTCTCGAAAACACAGCCCATTCCAATGCACACGTCAGCATGATCGCCGGGCTGCACAACGATGCTCATGCCATAAGGGAAGATCGGCTTGATCTCCAGGGTACGTTCCTGGAAGCTGGTGATGCGGTAGTGTCTGGTGGGCTCCAGGATGACCTTGTCGGAATGGAGCCCAGCAATGATCGTGAACCGATCGGGGCCGAGGTTGGGCTTCTCGTGAGGCCCCATCCCCGCACCGGACATCAGGGTGGCAATGCGGCCACCGCACTCGCAGATGTATGTGTGACCCATTCCGCAAGGGTGGTTGATGGTCGCCTTGCAGTCGCCGCAGGTGCCACCCTCGAAGCCGTTGAACCTCGCCCACGTTTCCGCGGCGTTGGTGATCTGCTCGCGGGTCATAGCGAAACTACTGTTTGCTCCCATGCCATCCAAAGCTTCGATCCTGACCGCGGAGCGGTCGCAGTCGAACTTCAACTTACCCTGCGGCGGTACTTCCACCTCTACTGAGTCGCCCTTGATGAGGCTTTCCATGTGGGCAAGGTCGGTCCGCATCCACACCTTCTCGAAGATCAGCGGTACGCTCAATGCCGTGATGCGAATCTTGTGCGGCTGGTCTGGCCAGGGCCAATGGTAGATGAATCCCGTCTGCTTCGCAGCCGGATCGGGGCTAAGGAGGCCAGCGTAGTCCATCGTCATCGGCTGGGCCGACATGATGTCCGAGATCTGCTCCATCGTGAAGGCACGATTGGGATCGAGCGGCGGCCCCTTCGACAGAGCCGCGAGTTGCCGGCCGTCAGGACAAGACTCGCAGTAGATGTGGTCGCCCTTCGGCATCCGCATGGCGATACCGTTTTCGCAGCCGCAGCTCATGATCGCTTCTCTCTTTCTGCCAGGGCGTCCGTCTTGGCTTTGCCGAGATCGAACTCATACTCCATCTGCCAGTCCCTCGAAGACTCGCGGGGCTGCTCCTGCGTGCAAACGCAGGGGATGTCATCGCCGTCGGCGATTGGAAAGGCGATCCCTGTTCCGTCGCATTTCTCGCAAGTCATCGCATGTTTCCCAACCCCACAAGATGGCAAATGTGGCAGCAAGCACGAACACCAACATCGCCAAGCAAGCACCCCACAACGAGTGCTGGCTCAGGATAAGTATAACCCAGCCTACACCGGCGGCAAGAGTCATCCGCCATTTATTGGAGGTAGGCAGGAACTTCACCATCTCCTCCGTCTTCTGGATCGACTGGCTCACCCAAGTCCTGAAGACGGTCTTGGATGTCGCTGTCGGGGACAAACCCGGTGCCGGGCTGCCAGCGTAAGTGTGTTACCCGGCATTGCCCTTCGGGGTCAGCGGCCACAGCCAGATTCATCGCCGCATCGTGGTCGTCGCCCGAGTAGAGTCGGTGCAGCATCAATGGCCCGTCCGCGGTGACGCGAACGAGGTCGACGGCGTACTTCCCCACGAAGTCGGAGTCGGGGAACACTAGACAGATGGCGATTACTTTTGACACAGGCGAAACCAGTCTTCTTTCAATTCTGCCGCTAGGATCTCTTTCCATTCTGTCAGATCGGGGAGGTGTTGTTCCAAATCGGGGATGTAGAAATTCGCGTCTTTGTTCATGAGGGCGAGAACCTGGAGGTCGCCACACGCCTTTCGGAACCCCTCCGCGTCGGCCCCCATAACCGGCCACGCAACCGTCCTGAACTTGACGGACGGCTTCGAGACGCCGTCGAAGTCCTTGTGACCGACCGGGATTACCACCCAGTTGCCAGCCGCGTATGCTTCTGCGATGAGAATCTTTACCTCAAGCATTCTTCAATCTGCTCCCACGTGATGGGGTTATAGCCCCACACGTCAACGCCGACGTTCACTAGGGTCTGCCCGCCGTGTCTGGACCAGTTCTTGACCTTCCAGAGGTTGTGGACGTGACCACAGATGCCGACCTCCCACGTGTCTGCTTCTGGATCCTCCCAAAGCTGCTGCGGCGAGTGGGCGAGACGGCACACCGTTTCGTTGGCCCCAAACCTCTGTGTGACACCGTGGTAGTACTCGTCGAAGCCGCAATCGAGCATTCGCTTTTGCTTGTGGTCGTGATTGCCGGCGATCAGGATCTTGTGGCCATTCAGCCGAGCTAGAATCGCGGTCGTCGCTTCACGGTTGTAGAACGAGAAGTCACCGAGATAGAACACTTCGTCGTCCGGTGCGATGCGAGCATTCCAACGTCCGATCAACGCCTCGTCCATACCTGCGACAGACCGGAACGGCCTATCGCAGAATGCGATAATGTTCTTGTGACCGAAGTGGTGGTCTGAGGTGAACCAAGTCTGACTCACATCTGCCTCCTACGAATTTCGAACAGCCAGCTATTGACCCACTCGATCGAGGCAGCAGGTGGGAGAGGTCCCTTCGGTGTAGCCTCGATTTCGGCGATGATCTTGTTCATCCAGAGACCGATTCGGTTGCGGCCCACGTCTTCGGTGCGAATACGCATCAGCATACTGTGCTCTTCGCTGCCAGTGGGCCAGTAAACCGTGGGGGCTTCGCGGCGTGCAACCTGTCGTGCGTTCATGAGCAGACGGATCACATGATACGCCCACTTGGGATTGAACGTGCCACCAGTAGTGTGCAGCGACCTACCCCTACGGAGACGCTCCCACTGGCCATGAGCGTAGCCCATGTACTGCCTCAGTGTTTGCTGATTCAGAAAGATATGGCGGTGTTCTTGGAGAGCATCCCATTCCATCTGGAAGTCGGGATCCACCCAAAGGAACTGCGAGTCACCGAAGAGCATCTCGATCATGGTCGGATTGCCCTTCACCAGCAGCTTCGCGAACTTTCCGGCTTCGTGCACAGTGTAGTCGGGCTTCTCGGCTTCCTTGGAAGCCGTGGTTTCGCGGGGCGGGAAAATGCCCAAGATATCCCACGTGTCCCGAACAAACACACCCTGGTAGTCCACATCACTGCTCTCCGCGAGAGCAGTATTATAGGACTGTGACCCGACGATCCGAGAGAAGATCAGCCGCTTAGGAACTCGGGCTACTTGAAGAAGGTCTTTTGGAGAAGACATAGTGATCCCGCCGACAGGGGTGATTACGCCATTCGGGCCGAAGGTGACTGCGTTGGGCCGGCGTCGATTTACAGGTCAAATGACGCCGACCTTTCGCCTTCTTGACACAATGCATACGGGCACCGCAGCGACCGCAGAAGAAGTGCTTGCGTAGTTCAGCTAACTGCGAAGACTTCATTGAACGCCTTGCGGACTCCATTCCAGTCCATGATCGCAAACGGCACCAGGAACACGTAGAAGCCGCCGTCCTCCACCAGGATGTTGGTGATGTTCGCCGCACCCTGAGGATTCATGGAGTGCACCGCGACGAACGTGTGGGCGTCCAGGCCGCTGGTCACCATCCAGCGAGCAACCTCCGCACCGGTGTCCTCGCGAGCTGAATCGACGAACACTTCGCCGCCCAGGTCATGATCGAGGAAGATGGCGTCGAAGCTGTGCAGCCTCAACGCTTCGAGAGCGGCTTTTGCCGTCGTGCAGATGGTCACGTCGTAGCCGCTGTCGAGCGGCAGCTCTTCGACGAACCGAGCAGCACGGCTCGGGTCGTCTTCGAGAATCAGAATGCGGGTCATGGGGGTATCCGGTTAGGGGAGAAGTTGAGTCTCCACCATAGCTTCGGCTTTCCCCGTGTCCAGACTTAAGTAAGAAGTCACGCCACTTCTTAGGTCAGCGGCAATTTTTTCTGCGTGCTGCTTGTCGCGTGCCCTGAAGAACCCGATGACGTACCCATTGCGTGAGATGAGGACTTGGTGTTCGGAGCCGACTTGGCTCACGTAGACTTGCGGCATGGTTTCTCCCCGACTGGCACGATCAGCACCGGTTTTCCCAGCTTCCTGAACTTCTCAATCGTGTCCAGCGTCCCATTTGAATTCATGTCCCAGAACGCGATGCAGCAATCGGCATGCTCCGCGATGAGACTGTTCCTGGCGAACCCCGCCAGCGGATCCTTCGAGCCATCCTCTCGCCGCCACTTCGCCTCGAAGATTGTCGGCTCCTTACGTAGCTCTGCACGGCACCATTGGGCCGCCATCGCGTCTGCACCGCGAGCCCCACCGGACACCACCTCTTCGATCCACCACTTGGTGTCGTTGGTGAAACTGAGGATGCGGTACGGTTCCAGGGCTCTGCGGAATTGAAGGTAGTCCGTGAACTCGCGACTACCCACGATGGCTAGCTTCACTGGTCGCTCTTTCAAAGAGCACCTCCGGGGCCAGGGCGGGATGGCACTACACCCTGCACCCCTAGAGGGCTCAGAGTGTTATCGCCGCGGAATACTGAGGCGTTCTGTGACTAGTTCTGCCTCGTACTCCGAAATGCCTGTCGCCTCTTCTGTGACGCCCGGGTACATCAGGTACGTGCGGGCTTCTGCGTCGGTTTCGAGAATGATGTCACCAGGATTGCCGTGACGATAGCGTCGGACTCCGTCGTCGTCAACCCTTCCGACGAAATGAGGGCATCGGAGCAAGTGACCAACCTCGTGTGTCGACGTGTGCAGGGCGAAGTTGCCGAGGCCTGCCTCCATCGGCGGCCTCGCTTCATCTTCTTCGGCCGCCAGATACTCCTCCATGCGATCCTCCTCCCAGGATTCCAGTGCTGAGCTGAGGTAGATCGTATTGCGTCGTGGGTGGTACAGGCCTAGCAGCATGAAGTTGCCGTCCGGATGCGAGATGCCCATCTCGTTGAAGTCGCCGATGATCAGGTCCACACTGTCGAAGCTAATCACGTCTCCGTCGAAGATGGTCTCCACCACGAAGTCAACGGGCACCGCTTCTTCCCAGGCCTCTAGGGCCAGCTCGAACTGCGAGATGATGTGCGGATAATCCTCGTAGTACTGCCAGGGGATTTTGATCTCGTACAGGACAGCGGGGGTTTGTTCCTCGACCTTCAGCCTTGGAAGATCAGCCTGCGTGCTGGTGGGGGTGGAGCAGACGAGCATCAACAGCGGAGCGAGGAGAAACGCGAGGTAGGTCTTCATCACAGCCTCCATAAACGAATACAGGCCGCCCCTGACGGAGCGGCCTGCGGGTGTATCGACAGGGAACGGAAAGGTGTATGGGGCGGATTACTCCGCCGGCTCGGCCAGGGGCTGAGCCATGGCTGCCTGCACCTCTTCCAGAGCGATGTCACCAGCGACCGCGGCTAGCCAGACACGAAATCGCGGAGTGTCCCAGAGCTGAAGCAGGGCCTCACGCTTCTCCATGTCCGCCGCCAGCACGACGAGCACCTCGGCGACAACGGCGTCCTTCTCCTCCTTCGTCACGACCCCATCAGCGTCGAGGTCGACAGAGTGGCCCAGGACGCCCTCCAGGGCCATCCGCTGGTCGACGTGGGTGACCTTGATCAGATCACTCGCCGTCTGGTAGGTCTCCTGTAGGGCCGTGCTGCTGCACGCCGTCAGGCCGATCGCCATCAGTACCGCCAGTACGATGTTGCTCAACTTCATCAGTCTTGTTCCTGTTTCTGAGGTACTGCTCCACGAGTCGGAAGACTTCCTGGTCAGTACGGCCTCTGGACTCCAACTTAATTCCTACATCCACGGGATAACCCGGGATGGGGATTGAGATCCCGATTAACAGGCTCACGTGATCATACTCACTGAACGATCGACAGCCGCTCAGCATTAAAATTGTCACGACAGCACAGATAAACGGTCGGAATCGCATACTGCACTAATACACTAGGCGATTTTCAGATTTCTCTGAGAATTTGACCCCCATTTGTACCTATTATAGTAATAAACTCAAGGGAGCACGAGATAAACGTTCACACTTATAGATCCGACCGACCGAACAGAAAGCTCTTGCGAAGAAAATAGACACATCCACCGGGATGTGGAGTTGGCCGGAAACGCTCTTCGAGAGGAGAGGAGAATGGAGTCAAAGGTAATCGAAGAAAGCCAAGCTGCCGGCACACCGATCTCGGTGGACTTTGACGGCGGGAACGGCCTCTTCTATTTCAAGCTGGTCGGGATCGGTCCCAACACCATGCAGGAGACCGAGAACCAGCCCCTGTCCAAGGTACAGGGCGTTCCGGGGTACCTGATCGTGGGGTCGCCGGACGAAATCCGTGAGAACCTCCATGCGTTCGTAGATCGAGCCGTGGACGCATGGCAAGGAGCCCAAAATGGCAGCACCGAGTAAGCGTCAGAACAACGTGGGTACCGTGGCCGCAGCGACGGGTGGCCGTGTGCAGCGTGCCCAGGTCGAGACCAGCGAGGTCGAAACGTGCGGTATGCCCGACGCGAAGGGCGATAACGAGCCGGACCCGCGAAACCGGGTGGACACCATCACCGCAGCCGCGGAAGGCACGGTCGCTGCCCAGAATTCTGAGGGCCTCAAGATGGTCTCGCTTGACGGGCACCCCGTCACCAAGCCTGGAGAGGCTGTGCCTGATGTCCTGATTGAGGATGAGACTCAGGATCAGGCAGATGAGAATGAGACCGAGTCTCAAGACGCCGCACCTAGCGGTGACCCGACCGACACCACCGGTGTCGACATTTCGGCGGCTGACGACGAGCCGCAGCGTACGCAAGCATCCAAGGAGGGTGAGATGGCAGATCCTGAAGGCCTCGCAAAGGCGAGCCCCGAGTTCAAGGACGTACCGGCCCGCACGACGGGCGGCAAGGACGACGAGCAGCAGTCACTGGCCGAGAGCAAGCTTGGTGAGGCTGACGTTCGCACGGACGAGGATAGCGACGACTCTGAATGATTGTTGCTGCGTCAGGCACACTCACGTACGAGGGTCCGAGTGGAGTAAGCGGGATCATCGAGTCCATCGTTAGCATGGAGTCTCGCCGCCGCTTCACTCAAGAAGGCGACCCCGAAGATCTCATGCAAGAGATGCGTCTTGCTGCCATCCGAGCGTTGCCGCGGTTCGATCCCGACAGGATCGGCCCGTCTCCGTTCCGGTACTTGCAGCAGTGTGTTCGCAATCACTTGTATAACCTGGGGCGTGGTGTACACGTGCCCAACAATCCTCCGTGCGTGCGGTGCCCCTACTGGGATCGGCAGAACAAGGTCTGCGTCGTCAACGAGATGCCCGACGACAAGCCGTGCGAGCCGATCATCAAGTACCGCCAGAACATGAAGCTCAAAGCCGCCCTTCGCAACCCAGACCATCTCGTGGAGTCAGACAGGGTGTCGACGCGGCCGGATGGCTCGGATATTGATTCCTTTTTGCTGGATCAGTCCATCCGCTCGAAGCTTTCGAAGGAGCTGTTGGCGGACTACGAGAAGTTGCTGGAGGGGCAGTATATCGACCCACGACAGAAGACGAAGATCCGTCGAGCTGTCCGCGAGATTATGGAGGCCGACTAATGCCTCGCAAGGTGATCTCTGGTGCTGAGAAGCGAACCATCCTCGAAATGGCCGAGCAGGGCCATTCCGATGCGGAGATCGCCACTGCTTTGGGTTGGGACAAGAATCGGAACAATCCAGCCCGAGCCGTTGCAACACAAAGACGGAGATTGTTGAGAGAGAAGGGGGTGACGGCGTCGCCGACATCGAAGGCTACAAGTGCAAGTGATTCTGGCATCCTCATGGAGCAGATGAATCGCAATGAGCGAAACTCATACCTCATGTCGCGGCTCCGTCGCACCCCTCGCTATCGCATGACCGTCGGGCAGTTCTCTGGCGATGAGCAGAACCTCTTCTGCTTCGAGTACGAGCAGGTTACCCAGGGCATCGACTCACTCACTGAGGCTGAGGAGCAGATGCTCTTCTCCGCGTTGATCGAGTTCGTGCTGGCGTGGCGTGCCCAGAACACGAAGACGGAGGAGGAGAAGTGTGTCGCCGAGACCCGGGAGCAACGGTGGAAGCAAGGAGACCCTCGTTACCGGGTGACGGTCGACAAGCAGTGGTCGGAGTCATACGAGACTCATATGAAGCGATACGAGTCGCTCATGAAGAACCTCAAGACCACGCGTGCCCAACGTCTGGACAAGGTCAAGTCCGAGAAGCGAACTCTGGTGGACGTAGCCCTCGAACTGACTACTGGCGAGCAGCAAACCCAGGCCGCCGACGAGATCGAGACGTTGGACCGTGCCGCTGATGCCGAGATCAAGCGGCTGCTGGAGAACGGGTATCTGTATGGCCTGTTCGACGTTCAAGTTCAGCAAGACACCTCGAATGAGACCGAGGATGTCGAAGAGGAGACCGGGACCGAATGAAAATCGCCATGCTATACGCGTTCTGGGAAGGAGAGCCATGGTCAACCCCGATTGGGTTCCGCCAAGAGTTGATTCGTCGCGGCCACGAAGTCCTCGATGTGAATCTGTACCACAACAACGGCGTGATCTCCCGCCAGGGAGAGATTCGGAAGTACTCTATCGAAGGGTTGTCCAAGCTAGTCAACGCCGTAAACCAAAGCCAGGTCGAGGTTGACGTTCTGTTTCACCTGGACTACGGCGTGTTCGACTCGCCCGCCATGGATCGGAAGTACTTCAGCAACGACATGGTGTGGGTCCAGGAAGCTGGAGATGAGCCCCAATCTCATCGTGCTCAGCGGATGAAGGCACCCCGCTTTGACCTGATCCTGTCGCCCGACTGGCCGTGCACGCAGATCTACCAGCATGCTGGCTTCAATGCTCGCTGGTGGACCCACTGTGCCGACACTCACATCTTCCACCCGAACTACAGCGAAGACATTCACCACGACGTGGTGACCACTTGCGGCCCTCGTGGACGCGGTCTCACCGAGAAGATCGAGAAGGCCCTCGGCAAGAACTCGTTCGCCAATCAGCGGTACTTCTGGGGCGAGGACTACGGCCGGTTCCTGAACAAGGGCAATATGGTCTTCCAGTGCTCGCAGCACGGCGAGATCACCCGACGCATCTTCGAGGGGATGGCTTGCGGCAAGATGGTTATCACCGACCGCCTGCCTGCCCAGACGCACATCGACGATCTGTTCACCGAGGGTGAAGACATCGTCTACTACGACAACGCGGATGACGCGATCGAGAAGATCCGGCATTACGCATCCAACGACGCAGAACGCGAGCGTATTGCCCGCAATGGCTTCGAGAAGGTCCTCGCGGAGCACTCCGTGGCTCGGCGAATCGACGTTTTCGAAGAGGAGGTAGAGAGATGCAGAAGCTTGAAGTCGGCCAACGCCTGATCCTGGACGGCTCTCCCACCACCGTTCAGAACGTGTGGGCCCAGGGGCGATTCCACACTCATCAGCTTGCGGACGGTCGCACCATCCGCGACGTTGACGCCATGATGACTGCCGGTCGCCTGACTCTCCAGGACACTCCCGCCGAGGAACGTGAGGATCGCATTGACGAGGTGGCACACCTCGATGACGACGGCGACTTCCTCTACGGCATGCGTCCCGAGCTGAACTCGGTCGACGGTGTGGACGACTCCGAGCTAGAAGACGAAGATGACTAGTTCGAAGCGGGCTGGCATGGCCCAGGACTACGGGATTCAGGCGTACAAGCCGTACGACGCCATGTGCGAACCGGGCTTGATCTCCATCCTGTTCCTGTCTTGCGGCAAGCACAACCTAGCCTCCGTCTCTCTGGCGTCCACCGCGGCAGCAGCCCGACACCACAGGGGCGAGCTGGAGTGGTGCTTCCTTGAACAAGGTAGCGGCGAGGACGCTGAGCGAAACCTGAGGATGTTCCAGGACTTCCAGGCGGAACGCAAGGTCATCATCCAGCCCGACACGAACTACGGAATCAACTCCGGCTTCAACACACTCTGGGCCGTTTCTCGTGGCGAGTTCTGTATGCACCACGAGAACGACTGGGTGAACAAGAGTCCGGACTTTCCCATGTTCCAGACGGCCTTGGACATCTTCGCTCAGCACACGGATATCGGGATCGTGCAGCTTCGTGCCGTGTATGACCCCCACGAGAACTGGGGCTTTCGGAAGAAGGACTACAACCCTTGGTCGTGCGACTTCGTGGAAGCGAAGGTCTGCGTTGAGAAGACTGACCAAGGTCACGAGTACCTCGTCTGCGAGTTTGACAACGGCTGGAACCACAACCCACAGATCGTACGCAAGAGCGTGTTCCGCGAGGCTGGCCCGCTGGAGGAGCCGCCGATGACTGCCGACCCACGGCACGGTGAGACAACCATGCAGGCTCGCGTAGCGGACACCCAGTGCACGATCGCCCACGTCGGGCCAGAGCTGTACTTTCACGCCGGTGGAGTCGCGAGGAAGGACTACGGATGCTGATCATTTATGATCCCAGTCAGTGGGTGAACGAGTTCGAAACGATCACATGTGATTACCACAAGGAGCACCCGGGGGCGAATTGGCCCGGCTGCTGCTGCTCCTCTAGTTGGACGCAAAGAAGGAAGACCGATGCCGAGGTACGAGCTTCCCAAGAAGCCAGTGCTGATCGTGGACACGAGGGAGAGGACGCCCCTGGACTTCGATGGAGATGATGACTTCGCAGAGGTCATCCATCGAAAGCTAGACAGCGGAGACTACTCTCTCGACGGTGCAGAGCACATCGTCACGATCGAACGCAAGGCCGGGGTCGACGAGTTGTTCAACAACTTCTCGTCTGCCGACGGTCGTCGTCGCATTATGGCTGAGATCGACCGGATGCCTCCGGTCAGGTTCTTCGTTATCGAGCAGACGTGGGAAGAGGCGTTCGACATCCGCCGGTATCACGTAGCCAAAAGAATGACTCAGAACAAGAAGTACATGCCCCGGTCGGTGGTTCTCAAGCACATGTGGGACCTGATGCTGGACCATGACGTGCACGTAATCTTCGCTGGCAACCGAGCGAAGGACGTGACCAAGCGACTCCTCTTGCAGGTGTGGGAGCGTCACAGGAGAGGGGGATACAAGCATGTCAGTGAGGGTTAAGAGAGGGGCAATCTGGAAGCCTCGCTTCACGAAGCAAGACATCATGGACTCGTTCGACCGCCACGGTCCAGTGGGCGGTCTCGTGAACTCCGCGTCCTATTCGATGTCGTGGTTCATCGAGAAGGTCTTTAACAACCAGTACGGCAAGCCGCTCCGACTTCAGCACTTCCAGATGGTCATGTTCGACATGCTCTGGTACAAGAAGTTCCCCATGGTGCTCGCTTGTCGTGGTGCTGGCAAGTCGTTCCTCCTGGCTCTGTACGCACTGGTTCGCTGCCTGCTGATCCCTGGCACTAAGGTCATTATCGCTGGTGCTGGCTATCGTCAGGCTAAGCTGGTGTTCAAGTACATCGACGACCTGTACAAGGCGTCGCCGGTCATCCAGGAAGCCTGTCGTGCAGGCGGTGGCCCGAAGTACGGCTCTGACGCTGCCACACTCAAGGTCGGCCTGTCGTCTATCACCGCGATTCCGATCGGCGACGGCGAGAAGATTCGTGGTCTCCGTGCTACGGTGCTGATCGCTGACGAGTTCGGATCGATTCCCGAGGACACCTTCGAGATCGTGCTGTCGCCGTTCACCTCGGTGCACGCCAACCCGTCTCAGCGAGCCGCGATCGCCCACTTCGTCAAGCGACTGAAGAGCATGGACGCAGCACCCGCTCTAATCGATGCAATTCAGGCCGCACAGGACTTCGGTAACCAGGTGGTGATCTCCGGCACGGCGACGTACCGCTACAACCACTTCTACAAGAAGTATCGCAGCTACCGTTCCTTCATCGAATCCAACGGCGACAAGAAGGAGCTGCACCGCGTGCTGCACGAGCAGCAGATGGAGATCTCGGCTGGCAAGCCCGCAGAGATCACGCCTGAGGAAGTCGACAGGCTAGCACGGAACTACTACCAGTACGCTGTATACCAGCTCCCCTACCAGGGCATGCCGGAAGACTTCCTGGATGACGACACCATCCTGCGAGACAAGGCGAACTTCTCGTCCGATCGCTTCATGATGGAGTATGAGGCCAAGTTCCCCGCGGACAGTGATGGATTCATCAAGAGATCCAGAATCGACCAAGCAACACCCATTGCCGCCCGGGGCGAGGCCCCGGTCGAAGTGGAGTTGTTTGGAGACCCACGTGGGTTCTACGTGATGGGGCTGGACCCCGCCCGCCAGAACGACAACTTCGGTATGGTGATCCTGAAGCTCACCGACCGCGGTCACGAGCTGGTGTTCTGTGATGCCTGGACGAAGACTGACTGGGCCACGTCAGCGGCCAAGATCCGTGAAGCGTGCAGACGGTTCAACATCGTGTACATCGCGATGGACTCCGGCGGCGGTGGTCTTGCCGTCCGTGACTGGCTGTGCAAGCGGTTCGACGGCGATGGGAATGAGGTGGAGCCTGAGGATCTCATCTGGCCGATCCCGGATCAGCTAGAGAATCCATCAGACAGAGCGGCCCCCGGCCGCTTCATGCTGGACCTCGTGAACTTCTCGACCTGGACGCCTCCGGCAGCCCACAACCTCGAAGCCAACATCCACCAGCGTCGCCTCCTATTCCCCGGCCCGCCGAATGGCGTGGACGAGGTCGTGCGGCAGTATCAGCGGTTCTACCAGGGCGACGCACCGTCTCCGGCGATCCGCGAGGAGCTGGCTCGCGAGCTATGGGGTGTGGACGACTGGGAGGTTCAGGCGAACGGAGGCACGAAGGTCGTGGGTGCATACGACAACGTCTGCGAGTGCATCAACGAGACCTGTGCGATCGTGAAGGAAGTGACGCCGACCGGGGTGGAGCGGTTTATTCTCCCCAAACTCCAGAACCAGCCCGAAGGCCTGGACATGCGACGCCGTGACCGGTTCTCCGCGTTGTTGCTAGCCAACTGGGCGGCGGGCGTTTATCTCGGCCACGGCCACCGCAGACACAGCGTGACGCCTGGCGACAAGTCGACTGCACGCCGTAAGCCGATCGGCGGTCGCCGCCACAAGCAGCGAGGCAGTGCTGCATACTTTAACCCCTCTGGGTCTTAGTGTACTCCCCCTGTGCAGCAGTAATGAAATTGGTAATCGGATTACGCTGAAATGCCCACCTGCAAGACTTGCGATCAGCCGTTTAAGTTGGAGCATGACGGCAAACGCTTGAAGTCAAAGCGACGTAACTGCTTTGATTGCAGCCCCTTCAACGGAAAGTCCGGCCCACCAAGGCTTCCGGATGCCGAGCGACACCGCAGGCATCGTGTCACGTACCGGAAGCACAGGCTCATGAAGCTGTACGGCATCACTCTGGAGCAGTACGAGGAAATGTTGGAGGCTCAAGGAGGAGTCTGCAAGATCTGTGGAGACCCGCCACCGACTGGACGCAAGAAGTACCTGTCGGTAGACCATTGCCACCAAACGGGACGTGTTCGAGGACTACTGTGCACCCAGTGCAATACTCGACTGGCCTGGATCGAAGAACACGGTAACGCCGTTAGGGATTATCTAGATGCCCACTATTCCACTTAGCCGAACAAATGGCCGTCTGAAGGCACGGGCCGAAGCGATCGAGAGGACGGCTGCGGTCGATCCCGGGGCCATGTCGCGTGCCTCTGCACGGGCAAATGAGCGAACTAAGGGCTATTTCGGCGGCAATCTCGGCGACAGTGTCGAGCGTCGTCTATCCGCCCTCGGTCCCGGCAACTTCCTGGGCGGTGCCGGAGGGCACGTCGGCGAGGGAGCCTTCGGACTCGGAACAACTTATCAGGCTCAGAGCTATGGCGGCTACTTCGGAGCGGGCCAGGGCTTTGGTGCAGGCGAGCGTGTTGGCCCGTGGGTGGGCGGCGGCTCGCAGGGCTTCACCTACCTACGTCGCTTCTCCAGCAGCTCTAGCTGGAACCACCAGGTCATCGCCCAGTGTGTGATGGCGTTCCTCAACTTCGGCATCGTCAATCGCGTCGTGACGATCTTCGCCGACTTCGCGACCGAGGGGCTGGAGATCCAGCACCCTGACGAGTCCACCCGCAACATCATCAACGCGTGGATGCAGAAGGCCAAGATCAAGGAGCGTGTCCACAACTTCTTCATGACACTCTTCGTTACGGGCCAGGTGTTCATTCATCGTCGCCATGCGACCTTGAGTGACACGGACGTACGTCGCCTCCGCCGGTACAACACTCGCGTGTTTGCGGACGGCACGATGTATGCCGAGATGAAGAATCATGACGCCAAGATCGAGGCGAAGGTAGACCCTGTTGCCTCCGCGATCGCCCGTGACGGCAATCGCGAGGAGTTCCTTGGCGAGGAGCCCAGCGAAGGCGACAAGTCTCAGACGATCCCCTGGGGCTACTCCGCGTTGAACCCCTTGCAGATGGATCTGCGAGGCGAGAAGTTCCGCGGGCAGAATCACTGGGTCATGCTGCTCAGCCCCCAGGATCTCCGCGAGTTCAAGGCCTTCATGTCTGCTGGCGGCAAGAACATCGCCGAGTCCGGCGGCACCCTGCCTCCCGAGTTCAAGGAGAGGCTGGAGAAGAAGCTCACAGTCAACAAGACGCCCGGCAAGGGCTACTCCGCCGAGTTGGAGCTGGACGAGGACGAGCTGTACGTCCTGCAAGACAACAAGTTCGACTGGTTCGACTGGGCGGTTCCATTCATCTGGCCAGCACTAGAGCACATCGACTTCAAGCGTTGCTTGCGGGCGATGGAGCTGCGTGCATGTGAAACTGTCATCAACTCGATCTTCCTGTTCAAGCTCGGTAACGTCAAAGAGGGCCTACCGGCTGAAGAGGAGCACTTCGAGCGTCTAGCGGATATGCTCCAGGTTCCTGGCAACGCCATGAACATCATCTGGAACGAGGCCATTGAAGCTGAAGTACTCACGGCGGACGTGGCGAAGCTATTCGATCCCAAGAAGCACGAGTCTGCGGACCGTGACATTCTGATGGCACTTGGTATCCCTGCGGTGCTGCTTGGTGGTACAGGCGGGAGCTTCGCTTCGTCCTTCGTGGCTGTGGCGTCTGTCCTTGAGCGACTTGAGTCGGCACGTGAGCTGATCAGCAACTGGCTCATGACCGAGATCAAGGCGTTGGCGGATGCACTTGGCTTCCGTCGTCTGCCCAGCATCAAGTGGGGCCGCAACAGCCTGCGTGACCAGACGCAGTGGCTGCAACTCGTCATTCAGCTCGCCGACCGTGGCGTGCTCTCCAAGGACACTCTGCTCAACGAGTTCGGCATCAGCGACTTCGACATCGAAGTCAACAAGCAGCGTGAGGAGCAGAAGAACGTCGAGGAGGATCAGCCGGAGGTCATGCCTCACATGGGTCCGTACGTCAAGGACGCCATGGTCGAGACGCGGCAGCAGCAGTCCAACCTCGACATCGAGGACGAGAAGAAGGAACGCGACCTGGAGTTCCAGAAGGAACACGTGGACGAGATGGCCAAGATCCAGGAGAAGATGGCTCCCAAGCCAGAGCCTGGTGCGGCACCGAAGCCCGGTGGCGGCAGTCAATCCAAGACCCCAAAGCAGAATGGTCGCCCCGCTGGCACCAGCACGAAGTCGCCCGGAGCGGCTCCGAAGAAGCAGGCCAACCCGCGTGGCCCGAAGGGTGCTTCGGCCGAGGTGTTCGAGGAGTACGAGGAAATGAAGGCTGTCGGCACCCAGCTCTTGCGGGAGGTGGAGGATAGCCTGAGTCAGCGTTTCCTACGCGTGAAGGGGTACAAGAACGTCAAGCAGGCGAAGAAGGAGGAGAAGGCCTCTCTGGAGGATCTGATCTACCACGTCTTCAGCCACATGCCCGCCCCGCCGCAGGAAGTTAATACGGACGACTACATCGTCCACCTGGTCCAATCTGGTGCTGACGCCAACATGAAGGCGGAGGTGCTGGACGCCTACCAAAGTAAGTGCACTCGCTACGCCTCCAGGTTCGGCAAGGAGCCGACCAAGGACCAGCGACGCCAGTTCATGGTGTCGTCGTGGACGCAGTGCTCGATTAACCAGCACCCGGCCGTGATTAACACGGGCGAGTAATTTAGTGTATTCCCTCCGGAGGGCTCCGCATGGACCGGGCAATCGCAGTAATTCGCAAGCAGGGCAGTCAGTGGTGCATCTACTCCAAGGCGGGGAAGAAGCTGAGCTGTCATAGCTCTGAGGCCGAAGCGAAGAAGCGGCTCGGCGAGATTGAGCACTTCAAGAAGGCTAAGTCGCAGGAGAATCCCGCCCGGGGTCCTCAGAAGCCGACTGACGGCAAGACTAAGACCAAGAAGAAGAAGAGCAAGAAGCCCAGCTACGGGAGTGAGGCAGACATGGCAGAAGTCAAGGACCCCAACGCCGCGAACCCGAGCCTAGTGCCTGAGGTCAAGACTCCGACTCTGGAGAACACCGGTCGCCGCAAGGAAGTCTACGCCGCCCTCTGGCGTGGCGAGGCCGCCGAGACTGACGACGCGACTCGTCAGCGTGTCATGGCCGACCTGATCACCGACATCGACAAGAAGATGGAGAAGCTCGCCGAGGCTAAGGCTCTGGCAGAGCGTCTGTTGGCTGATGGTGTCACCGGTGACGAGTTCGCGAAGATGGCGAGCTGGATGCAGCAGGAGGTGTTGGGTGAGCTGATGTACGTTGGCGTCAAGGCTGCGAAGTCTGAACGCGACCAGCGTGTACTTGAGACTGTAGCACGTAATCGTCGGAGCTAATGATGGCTGGCAATCTGAACGCTGGTTACAACAACAACGTCAACACCGTCGCGATCCGCGAAGCGGGCAACAACGCGAAGGTGTACACCGATCGTGCCATCGACCTAGACAGTGATGGCAACGTTGAGGTTGTGACCGTCACACGCGAGCAGCGAGCTGGCTCTAAGGTCAAGCTGACTGTGACCGAGCCCGACGGCATCGCACGCTCCCCGGTCAAGCGTCTCACTGAGACGGACGGTGGCGTCAACACCACTGGTAGCGAGTTCGAGGAGGGCGTCGCGTAATGGACCCCAAGGCAGAATACGAAGCTGCTACCGAGCGTGGAATCCGTCGTCGCGGTTTCGGCGGCTGTGCGTTTGAGGACGCACTGGCTCGTGCGAAGACGGAGGCGGATGCGACTCCAGAGCTATCCAGCGAACTGACGGTTGCAGGGGCTGGATACAAGGATCAGCGTGATCACGACGACTCCGTGCCACGAACCTCTGATTCTGCGGATCCGGGTGATAGAACCGGCCACGAGGTGAAGCCGGACGCACCGTACTGGACCTCTGTCCCCGTCACCGAGGAAGAGAAGACCATCTACTACGGGCGGCACATTCACACCCCCGACAATCCGCTCGGCCTTCACTCGCACGTTCCTGGCGGGCCGCTTCTCGGCGGACACACCCACGGTCCTCAGAACCGACTGGGTGCACACCACCACAAGGAAGTGAGTGACGACGCCGCGGATCCCAAGGCTTACATGATCGACGGTCACCATGTTCACCAGACTGGCACCAACATGCCATGCGGTAGTCACGAGCATGTGCCAGAGAACTTCGCTTAAGATGAACTGCAAGCACGGACACGCATATACGGCCGAGAACACGGGAATTGACGCCCGTGGACACCGGTACTGTAAGGCATGCAAGCGTGATCGTGCACGCGTCCGCATTGGCTGGAAGGGCGGCATCAATGGCACCGGCGTGTGTCGTGCTGGCCATTTGGTCGCGGGCGACAACATTCTTGATCGTGGTGATGGACATCCGAGATGTCGTCGTTGCCACAACAACTATCACCGCATGCGACGGGAAGTGAAGGCAGGTCTCGATGCCGGATATTCGTCGGCAGATGAACGCTTCACCCGCCAGTTGTTTGGTGACCGTTGTTTCAAGTGCGATAGCACCCAGGACTTGCAGGTCGACCACCACTATCCCATGAACTTGGGGTTCGGTCTGGCTCGCGACAACGCAGTAGTGTTGTGTGCTACCTGCAATCAGTCCAAGGGGACTACTCTCCCTCAGGACTTTTACACAGAGGATGAGTTCGCCACCGCGGAATACATCCTTGCCCTAGGGGCGAGATAATGATCGACCTCAAGACACCAATGTCGCTGCCGCTTGCAGAGGGATACGAGTCCAGCAGAACCTGGGCCTGTCTCCCTGCGGCTGTGACTGAAGCTCCTACACTTCCTGTCGTCGAGCCCGCCCAGTTGCGAGCCCGTGCGGAGGAGCTTGGTGAGAGGTACGGGTTTGATCTTCAGAACCAGCAGGATCTGATGTATGTCCAGTCGTGCCTGGTCACCGCGGGCATGAACGACAATGACGATATCTTCCTGGCCGAAGAGCTTTGGAAGGCTCGTGCAACTCCGGTCCTCAAGCCAACCAACTGGCAGCACTCTGACGCAGACATCATTGGCGTCATGTACAGCGTCGAAGCTCGCGATCTGGGCGGCAACGTCATCGATCTCGATGGACCCCTGCCGGATCAGCCTTTTGAGCTTTGGACAGAAGCTGCGATCTACAAGCTCCTAGACAGCGTGAAGGCACACGCGGGAGACATCCAAAACCGCTTTGCCAAGGGCGGACTGTTTGTATCCATGGAGGCTTGGTTCGACAACTACGATTACGGCGTCTTCAAGGCCAAGAACGGTCGGGCAGAGGGCGGAATCGAGATTATCGAGCGAAACGAGAAGACCTCGTGGATGGACAAGCACCTCCGGGCCTGCAAGGGCTCTGGAGCCTATGACGGTCGCCGGGTAGGCCGCGTTCTACGCAATATTACCTTCGGGGGCCAAGGTGTGGTGGACGTTCCTGCGAATAAACGATCCGATGCCAAGGACGTGCAGGATTTTATCCCACAAGCCACGTCAGAAAATGCAGTTCTTAGTTTACTTAGGAGAATTGAAGACCGGCCCGTAAGTGTAACGGACTTCACTACCTCCGATTCAGAAGCCAGTGAGATGGCGGTAGCTTTCGGAACCGAGGAGAGAGAATCGATGCCTAACGAACCACAGGCTCCCGCCGTCGATACTGAGCAGATCGCTCGTGACGCCGCGAAGGCCGCACTCGACGAGAAGGCTCAGGCGGAGGCTCAGCAGAAGGCCGAGGCTGAGCATCGTGCTCTTGCGGAGGAGGCCACTGAGCTTCGTTCGACCAAGGCCGAGCTGGAAGGAAAGGTCTCCGATCTCGAAGAGACCGTAGAGACTCAGGGCAAGGATCTGGCTGACGTTCAGGCCGCTCACAACGCCCGTCACGAAGGTCTCGACAGTCTGGTCGAGGCAGTTGCTGGTGCGACCGGCGACACCCCTCCCGAGATCGCCAAGATCGACAGCGTCACTGACGGTGATTCTGCGTGGCAGGCCAAGATCTCTTGGATCGAGCAGAGCACTGCCGGTCTGATCGCGAAGGCCGCCAAGGCCGAGGAGCTGGAGGAGGAGCTTGCTACCGCCGAGCAGGCGATTCGCGAGAGTGAGATCCGCGAGGTCTTTGCGGGTCGACTCCAGGACGACGAGATCGACGCATACGTCGCTGCTGGCCTTGCCCAGGACTCTGACGAGGCCTACGAGGGTTGGCTCGGCGAGAAGAAGCTGCTCGCAGCCAAGATTCCGGTCAGCGACGGCGAGAGCAACTCTGAGGAGAAGCCCGTAATGGCTCAGAAGGACGACAACGGGCAGGCGAAGTCTTCGAAGACCCAGCTCTTCGACGCCCTCCTTGCTCGCCACAACGAGAGATCCGAAGGCGGAGAGAAGGCTCTCCAGCCCGAAAGTCTAGGACAGCAGTCTGGTGTCAGCTCTAGCGAGCTTGCAAGCCCGCGTCACCGCCTCGTCAAGGGTGGCCGCGAGCCGGAGCAGGCCCTCTCGAACGCCCAGCCGACTGCAACGCCCAATCTTGCGGGTGCTTCTGGTGGGGACGCTGGCGACGACCAGCCGAACCCGGCCCGAACTCTCGCGACCGAGCTTTTCGCTGGTCTGAATGGTGAGGATGACCAGGACGACAGCCAGAAGCCCGACTTCGATCCGGCCGCACAGTAAGGCACCAGAGACGGGAGAGAGTTCAAAATGGCTCTGAAGGAAGCAAGACAAGTCTTCGACACCAACATCGACAGTGCCTCGTCTGGCGTTGCTGAGCGTGGCGGGGTGATGTCCTTCGACAACATCGCTGCCGGTCTCGTCAAGTACGCTGACGCCACTGCCGTGTCCGGGCAGGTAGCACAGCCTGCCGGTCTTCTGCTCGACGACGTTGAAGCTCTGAACTTCATGCGTCACCCCGAGTACCGCCAGCGTAACGTCGTGCCTCAGGGTTCGGTCGTGGGTCTGGCCACCGAGGGCGAGTTCGAGACCGACTTCGTGGAAACTGCAACTGCGGATGGAGCAAGCGTTGGTACCTACGCTCCTGGCGATCCGCTGTACCTCGCCGACAACGGTCAGGTCAGCCGCCAGCAGGTTCACGCCCTCCGACCTGAGATTGGCCGGGCACTCAGTGCTCTGGGGTCCGATGGGTTCCTGAAGGTCCGAATCGATCTCTAAGGCATAGGAAAGACGGAGGAAACCTGAGATGAAGCGTTTCAGTCCAGAATCGGTGGCAATGCTCAAGGCAACTGCATCCAGTGCAGAGCCTGAGCGTCTGACCGCTCAGAGAGCAATGGCGGCCGAGCTGAACTGGCCTCTCCGCCAGGGTGTGTTCGACCGGGACAACCTCGGTGAGATCTTCGAGCGTCAGGTGCTTGCACCGGGTGCTCAGGCGAACTACCCGCTCGATTTCATCCAGCCCGGTAGCGAAGACGACTTCATCGCCTTCACGCTGCCGAAGCAGGGTCGAGTGCCCGAGCGTCACGTTGAAGGTGACGAGCTTTGGGTGCCGACGTTCCGGATCGGCAATGCGATCGACTGGGACATTCGGTACGCCGAAGAGGCTCGCTTCGACGTGATCATGCGGGCGATCCGCGTGTACGAGGCTGGCTTTGTCCGCAAGATCAACTCGGACGGCTGGCGTGTCCTTCTGTCGGCGGCTGACGGCCGTGGACTTGTCATCTCCGCCCTCGGCGATGCCGCGTTCACCGGTTCGACTCTCACCCCGACTCCTTCCGCGGGTCAGTTCACCAAGGAGCTGATCAGCCGCATGCGTACCGCGATGACTCGTGGTGCCGGTGGCAACGGGAACAGCGGTCGCCTGACCGACGTGTACCTGTCGCTGGAGGCGATGGAGGATGTCCGTGCGTGGGACACCAACGAGATCGACGAGTTCACCCGCCGGGAGATCTTCGTCTCTCGCGAGTACGGTCTCGCCTCGATCTACGGCGTGGTCCTCCACGAGATGACCGAGTTCGGCGAGGAGCAGGAGTACGAGGCGTTCGTGACGGACGTGCTCGGCCGCTCGCACCAGACCGTCGCTTCGGTGACGCTCCGCGAGTACTGCCTCGGTCTCGACCTGTCCACCATGGACAGCTTCGTGATGCCGATCCGCAAGGAGCTGGAGACTTACGAGGATCCGGCACTCTACCGTCAGCAGCGTGCTGGCATCTACGGGTGGATGGAGCACGGCTTCGCCGCTCTCGACTCCCGTCGAGTCCTCCTCGGCGAGTTCTAAGAGCTTGCTGAACAACTTCTTCTTGACCTTCGCGGCGGCGACGGCGTTCTACGCTGTCGCCGCCGTTTCTTTTTATCCAAAGGAATGTTGATGCGAAAGGCTGTCGTGTACACGGACGGCTCATGTAAGGGCAATCCGGGCGATGGTGGTTGGGGTGCGGTCATTATCATCGGGGATGACGAGCACGAGATCAACGGAGGAGAGAAGAGGACGACCAACAACCGCATGGAGCTTGTGGCGGCGATCAAAGCTCTCAGTTGGCTGATGGAACCCTGCGAAGTAGAGCTGTACACGGACTCCAAGTACCTGATCAACGGGATCACTCGCTGGATCCACAACTGGAAGACCCAGCACTGGAAGTCCGCTGCGGGAAAGACCGTTAAGAGCGTGGACCTGTGGATGCAACTGGACCAGCTCACGGCCCGCCATCGGATCTCGTGGAACTGGGTAAAGGGTCACAGCGGCAACGACTTCAACGAGAGGGCCGACAGCCTCGCTCGCCGGGCGATTAACTGGCGTTAGTGTATTTCTCCTCCGGAGGAGTTAGGCGATGGCGACCCAAAGTAAGACCCTGATTGTCGGTTCCGCACTGTCGGAACTCGACATTTTCTTGAACTTCAACGGCTCGCCAATTCAGGCGAGCGGTGTCTCGTGGCAAGTCTTCGACGCGGCGGATACCCTCGCGGAATCCGGGTCCGGCGTGAACCCGTCCACCGGCAAGTACACAGCGTCTGGCACCGTCCCTGGCGGCTTCCAGCTAGGCGACTGGCGAATCGCGTGGGATGTCACCCTCCAGGACGGTTCGATCGTAGAGGCCTCTGAGGACTTCTGCGTGACCTCTCCGTCCGTGTCTATCGGCTTCACGCCACCCACCGACAAGACCGCGAGCATCTACACCGCCGTCCAGATTGACATCGGCGATCCAGACGGGGCGGTGTTCAACGAGGGTTACCTCAAGAACGTGCTCACCAAGGCTGTCCGCCGCCTCAATCAGAAGCTCGGTACCGCAGTCACGTTCCGTGGCCCCACTGGCGTTCCAGGCGGCTTCGGCGGTCGCCGCATCAACGTCATCGAGCTGGACGTGGACCTCGAAGCGGGCACCATCACCCCCAACAACGACGAGGTGTGCGATCTCATCATCTTGCAGATGGAATACATCATCAAGACCTCAGAGATCTCGGCTCTGAAGCGACTCAGTGCGTCGGCGACCTCTGGTCCGCACGTCAGCACCGTTGCCAGTGCCGCCAACGACGACATCACTGTGCGGAACCCCGACGGCGTGCAGGTGTCGATCGGTGGTGCACGAATCCAAACGCGTGCTCGCCTATTCGAGATGGACGCCAAGATGGCAGAGAAGGAGCTGGACACCGCGGTCAAGATGTTCCTGAACCGACTCACCGGAAACTTCGGCAAGCTGATCTACTAATGCTGGTGCACTGCAAGACGCCCGGCGGCGTCCTATATCTGCCGGACGGCACTAGAATCTACGGTGCCGCAACAGGGAGGAAGCCAACAGATATCCCGTACGAAGTGTACAGGACTCACAAGGACGGACTGGTGGACGCCACGTACCGCTCCTACGACCTGGAGCGAATCTTTGGCCGACCGTTCACGCCGATCGCCTTCAAGATCGAGGAGGTGCTCCACCTTCCGTACAACACGCTACGAAAGCTGGCATCCGAGATTGGCGTGCTGAACGCGGAGCGTGCCGAGAAGACACGAATGGCCCGATCCGTGCAGCGTGCACTGCGATGGGGAATGGCTAACTGCGAGAACTGTGGCAAGCAGTTCACAAAGGGAATGTCCAGTCAGAAGGTTTGCGGTAGACGCTGTTCGAGGCAGCTATGGGGCTAAAGGCGACAAGACAACTAGAGGGCATCGACCTGACCTTCATCACGCTCAATACGTCCGAGCGTGGCGGGGTTGTCAGCATGGTCAGTGTGTCCGGTCGCTACGTCGCAGAGTACTCTCGCGACCCAAGCGGCGTTCGCCCCCTCGGCATCCAGCTCAACGACGTTGAGCACCTGAACTACAACAGGGAGTATCGTCCGTCCCTCCGTCGCGTTACTGACCCAGAAGATCTGGTGGGCGTTGCTACTGAAGGCGACTTCCGGACCAACTGGCTCTCTTTGACCGGCACGATTCGCCCGGGGACCGCGGCCTACCTAGGCCCCTCCGGAACGATCACGGACGACTCCAGCTTGGGCGGCGTGCGTATCGGCACGTTCCTTAGCACTCTCGACCCCGAGCCCGGCCTAGTGACATTCGCCGGATTGGGCTTTAGCACTACAATCATGGACCCTCGGACGAAGCAGCCGGTGACCGAGAATGACCCCGCGGACCGCGTCTTGGTGGTCTCGCCGGGCTACGCCAAGGTTCGCTTGAATCAGCGACTCATCCGACAGTCTCAGGTGACATTGGGGGTGTAAGATGGTTCTGATTCCAACAGTTGAAGACTTCCCGGCGGCCAGCGGCCTGATCAACATGCCGCACCTGAATGCCGTCTATGAGACCATCATGGATGAGGTGTTCCTGGACAACCAGGGTCGCTACATCACCGTCCATCTTCCACCGGAGCGTACTGCCGACACGACAACCCAAAGTCTGCCACAAGCAAGTCAATACAATGCCTTCTTTGGTCGGGTCGCCATCCCTCGCTCCAACACACGGAATGCTGGGGTCCGTATCACACCACGCGACATGCGATTCACTGCTCTCATCAAGGTCGGCCCCATCAAAGAGGGCGATGACACCATGGGTATCGGCGATCTCAAAGCAAACGAGGCTGTCGTGACCGTGGACATCTCCGCACTACCGTACATTCAGGAGGCTCGCTCCATCAGCGTCGAAGGTCGCCGGTATCAGGTGACTTCGGACAGGCCTATCGGGTTCACCCGCCGCTCCTATCTCATGGTCTTCCTAGAGGAGATCAACGAGAAGAGCGTCGACACTAGGGAGAACATGGGCTAATGGGTCTCGAACTCAAGAACAGAGCTTTGATGAAGCTCAACTTCAAGCTGTTCACGGACATGATCATGCTCCGCGAGGGGGCGTTCACGAACGTGAGCAGCGGATCCCTATTCTACGACGGCAGCGTGCAGACGCTACTGCTGCCCGACGCGAATGCTCCGGCGGAGCTAGGACTCCAGGTCGGACAGGTCTATCAGTCTGCTTTCCGAGAGTGGGTGTACGAGTCAGGTGTCAACCTCGACGGAACCAACGTTACAGAGGGACCTCTGGTTGCCTCGGGTGTATTCGTCCAGGGTGCCTTCCGTGAGCCGGGGGATGCTCAGTTCGGACACACCATTGACTACACGAATGGCCGCATCATCTTCAATGATCCGCACACGGACATTGGTGACGTGCACGCTGGCTTTGCCTATCGCCATGTGCGGGTAAGCTTCGAGCACCAGTTCAACCAGCAGTTCAAGGACGGCTACACAGAGAGCAAGTACGCGACGAACCCCGAAACGTCGATGCAGCTCGTCTATCCGTCAGGCCGAGCCCAACCGTTCCCGGCCGTCTTCATCGAGATCGACACTCGCACGAAGCAGGCCTACGAGCTGGGCAACCGCAGTGCAATGCTGACGGACGGGATCAAGTTCCACATCTGGGCTCTGGACGACTTGCAGCGAGACAACATCGTAGACATCATCGACTCCCAGTGGCACAAGAGGCTTCCCGTTGTCGACTTCAACAGAGTGCCTTTGCCGCTGTCTGGGCTGTTCAACACCCTATCGCCGGAGTACATCCCGTATCAGACCTTGCTGGCCAATAATGTGACCGTGACTACCGTCGGTAGCGGCAACTCTGTTCGCTACATTGCCGACATCGAGGAATCCGAGCCACGCAACGTCGGGGCGACCGGAGAGTACGAGAGAGCGATTGTCGAGCAGGAAGTAATGCTTACGCTCAACGCTCCTACGACTCCGATCCCGCATGTGTTCGCTCCGATTCGAGTTATCCCGCCTGACATCGATCCTCCGGTTTAGTGTATTAACCTGTGGGTGAACCTAGGCATGCCGTAACCCAGCCCTGAGGGAGAGTTAAACCATGACTAACCGTCGTGTATTCTACGCGATCGAACAGGTCGCAATTAAGGACAACGCTGCTCCCGCGACGGGTGCCGTGGCTCCGCTTAATTCCCGTGAGTACGCCGCCGGTCCGATGGCCTCGGGC